>Ga0208647_1000095_pt1 | contig 38594 bp, 57 predicted proteins | sample AntAceMetag02UKA_FD_184765 | JGI IMG/M metagenome (GOLD analysis project Ga0208647, IMG submission 184765) | Saline lake microbial communities from Ace Lake, Antarctica - Antarctic Ace Lake Metagenome 02UKA (SPAdes) (version 2) | ecosystem: Environmental > Aquatic > Non-marine Saline and... | reverse complement strand
TTATAGAGGGATATATTTCTACAGGAGACATCGACCTAGTGAACGATATCGTGACCAAAGGCTGTATGGACTCTATGCTTTCTCAGTTTGACCAACGAAGTATTAAACTCGACTTTGAACATGAAACATTCAGAGGAAAAAGCAAATTAGAAGCTGAAGCGAACAAGACACGCCTTCCACTCGGACGAGCGATCCTAAAAGACCAAGACAGCAAAGGTGTTAAGGTTAAGTGGAAGATGAATGAGAATTGGAAGAAGTTCGATGAGAAAGGAAATGTTGTAATGACGTTTAAAGATATTTGGAGCAATGTAGAGAGTGAGATGTTAGATGCATTTAGTATCGCTTATGTTCCTACGAGCACAAAAAGTATGCGAAGAGAAGGAAAAGACATTCGGATGCTCGATAACGTGAATTTGTTAAATGTAGCTTTAACAGGAAATCCTATTAATCCTCATGCGACAATGAGTGCTGTGATGGCTAAGAGTTTGGCTTTTATGAAGGACCAAGAAACTGACGACATGGCGAATGTTGAAATCAAGGACACTGAACTAAAGTACAAATATACTAAGCGAACAGGTCGTCCCGGAAATTATACTTATTTTTATCCTGACGGCAGCTCAAGCAAGAAACCAAACAAGAAGAAACCTGAATCATCGAAAGAGAGTAAAGAAGAGTTCGCAACATCAACACTTCTAAATGATGAAAGTTCAACAGATAAAGAACTGGTTAATCATTTCATGAAAGAAGGTCCCATGAGTAAGGAAGAAGCGCAGCATTATGTGAGCCAAAGAGATGAAGCTCTTTCGTCAACAAATATGCGGTGGCAAGCAAAACCATACAAACAAGGATCCTCAAAAGAATCAGACAAAAAGAAATATACTAACAATCAAGGAACTATAATGTCTATGGATCCAGATGTTTCGGCTCAAGATTTGTCGGACAGATTAGATTCAAGTCAACTGAGACAAATTGGAGAATCTGCTGTTCGAACATCAGCTAAACAAAAGATTATGCAAGCAAGGTTGATTAAAGAAAAGCAAGTTAAGAAAGAATTAGGATCTAAACTTAAACCTGTTTCAAATAAGGAATGGCACGAGATGGACCGAGATAAAAAAGTCGCAGCTTATCGAAACGCAGGAATAAAACCTAATGGTATGATGGACTTTGATGAATTCAGTCCTAAAACTCAAAGGTTAATAACTGAATCAGTAAGAAAAGAACCAATCAAAAAGAAAAGTGCTGATGAGTTGTTCACTCGAGCAACTGAACTAAATCTAACAGTCGGAATGGCTGACAGATTACTTAAATCAAACTTATCTGACAGCAATGTCGATAACAAAAATACGGGGTATAAACCAATGGTAGAAGAAGAAAAAAAACCTGATGTAGATGCAAAGCCCTCTGAAACCCCAGTGGAACCAGAGAAGCCTGCAGAAGCACCAGTAGAACCAGAAGCACCAGTAGAGCCAGAAGGCAAATCAATGTCACTGACTGAACTGAAATCAATTGTCGAAGTTTTAGTAAAAGACATCGATGAATTGAAGAAAGAAAATAAGGATCTTAAAGCGATCGTAGAGAAACCTCTACAAAAAGCGAAAGGACCTGAAAACAACGAAGCTAAAAGTCAAGTAGTTCCTGAGAACAAATCCAAAGGACCAATTGACCGAATCTTCTAGGTGAACGAAAAATGAATGATATAGGAACCAAATCTATTGGAAGCGGCTTTGACCATGTTGGAGCTTACCAAGCCTCATTCGGTCTATTAAAAGCAGGCACAGCATACGTTAATGGTTGGGCTGACTCAGACTTAAGAGGAGAATTAAAGGACATTATGGACAGAGGTATCGCTGCAGTGGAAGCTAAAGCACTCGGTCCAACAGCAGGTGGCGCAGGAACATCGGGCTACGCATTAGTACCAATTTTTGTAGATCCAAGAATCACAGACCAGTCACGAAAGTGGAACCCTCTTGTGGAATTAATTCCTCGAGTAACTAATCAAGGTCTAACTGCAGATTACAATATTATCACTGCTAAAGGTGGCGCTTACACAGCAAATGCTGATGCAGCACTTCCAGAAACAGACGATACCTACGATAGACAATCAGTCTCTATCAAATTCTTATACTCAGTAGGAAGAACTCTAGGTCCAATGCAAGCAGGAATGCCGGCATACATGGTTGAAGGTTTTAATCCAACTGGTAACGGAATGGGTAACGGAAACTTCAGTGCAGCAGGAGCACCAAATGCTAAACAACTTGAAGTGTTGATGAAAGCTCGGGCTATGAAAGAATTGGAAGAAAATCTTATTCTTAACGGTTCTGTCGCAACGGATGCAACTCAGTTCAATGGTATTGTAGCATTACAGGGAACAGTTAACCAAAATGACTTGGCAGCTGCAGCTCTAACATGGGACGATGTCGAAGAAACTGTTCAGAGCGCATTCGATGATGGTGGACGACCAAAACTCGCAGTAGCAAGTTCAAGTGTTGTAACTGACCTTCGTAAGATTATGATTGACACGTTCAACTTCAGACCTTCTGACTTGGTCGGTGGAGTTCAATTGCCTTTCGGTATCCCTGCAATGTTAGTATTACAAACAATGGTAGGTCCAATCCCTGTTATTCCAAGTATGTACTTGAGTAACGTGAGCGGAGCAAAGCAAATCTTCTTCCTCGATACAGATTATATCGAGATGCGTGTCCTTCAAGACCTGACATATGAAGACCTTGCGAAGACTAACGACAGCAGTAAATTCATGTTGAAAATTTACGAAGCGCTTGTTATGAGAGCACCAAGTTTTAATGCTTTCATAGACAACATCGCATAGAGGTATATGAAAAAATGGCAGTAATAGCAATAGCGGATTGTACCGTAACAATTGATCCACAAGTTGGTTTTAATGTTTTTAAGATCGTAACGCCTGCAACAGCAGATGATGGCGATACTATTGACATTAGTACACTTTGTGCAATTACAGATATAGTTTCAGCTTCAAGTTATGGAGCAACTGATGATTGGGAACCAATCTTGGTAATCACAGCAGCAACAGGAATAGCAATTCCCGGTGGTACTGATAACGAAGCAAGAACTATTTATGTAACTGGAAGACTGTAGAGTTTTCCAATTTTTTTATTTTTTTTTAAATTTATAATCACGCTTAAACAAATAGAGCTCAGGCTCGGAGATGAAGCAAATGGCAAAAGGATTAAGAACACCAAAAGGACCGGCAAGCCCTCCATATACAAATGGACCTTACGAGATGTCCGAAGCAATCGTCTTGAATGATCCAGTAATTGAAGGATCAGACAGATATGTGCTTGTAGCGAACTTTGAACAATTACCACAACTTAGTGCAACTTGTGATGCAGTTTATACTACTGAAGCAGCAAGAAATACTCTTCTTGATTTTGAGATTTTGGGAACTAGTGCGGCAGATGCAGGATGTACTCATGGAACTACAGTCGCAGGATTAACACTAACTACTGCAGGAGCAGATAACGATCAGTTAATCGTACTCCCTCACTTAGACACAGCTCAATCAGCATGGGGAACAACTCTATGGGGAACTGAGAATGTAGTAACTTGGGAAGCAGTAATTAAAACAGACTCAGCGATTCTAACTACATTAATATGGGCAGGATTAAAGAAGACTAACACTGAAGTAATCGCAACGGATAGTGAACAGGCTTTCTTCAGATTTAGCACAGATGATGCAGATACTAACTGGAGATGTATTGCAAGTATTGGTGGAGTTGATGTTAATCAGGACTCAGGCGTACTTGTTGAAGCAAGCAAAATCTATTATTTCCGAATAGAAATTGATGCAAGCAGACAGGCTCACTTCTTTATTGATAACAAGGAAGTCTATCGCTCTGAAGCAATCACTAACGATGTCGACTTTATTCCTTATGTTGGAATCATGGCACTTGCAGGAGCTGCAAGAAGTATGTGGCTTGCAAAAGAGAAGATTAGCAGATATATTTATGAGAAATCGTAAATAATTTTTTTATTTTTTTTCCCAATCACAAAAACCTAACTGGCGACATACAGCCCAATATACGAGGTAAAACAATGGCAACAAAATATACAAGATTTAGAATTAAAGGAACCACTGCAGCAGACGGGACCGCAAATGCAACATCAAATAGTGTGATCCGAGGAAGGATCCATACAATTATTTGTAAAGTCGCAGACCTTGATAACACTGCAGACATGACTTTAATAACAGATGATGAATATCCTAGTCAAACAATTCTAGACCTCACCAATATGACAGCGAATGTTGTTGTTAGACCAAAAGTTCTATGCACAGATAATGCTGGTGGTGCACTTACTGCAACAGGAAATATATATACAGAATATATGATTTTTAGCAGAATCTCAGCAACCATTGTTCAGGGTGGAGCGAGTAAAAACTTTACAGTAGATATTTATGTCGAGGAATACTAGATGGCAATCCCTCGATCCATTAAGACGGCTGAAATACAAGCAGCAACAACAATACTTGCAGCGGAGACTATTATAGGTGCAGCGATTGATACTCGGAACTTTAATACGTTAACAGTTTATATTGATTTTGTGGCGGGAGATGAAGATTATTGGGAGTTAATCCCTAAGTTTTTGCGAATGCCTACTGATGATGAGCACCAACTGACTGACTGGAGTACGGATGCAAGTGCAGTACCAACTCAAAAGAAGTTCAGATTCGAAGACTCGATTAAAACTTATATTGTTCTTGACGTGCGAGGACTTAACATGATTAAATTATATGGAGATGCAACTGGTGGAACACCCACTGGAACAGTGCAGATAGGATATACGTTGGTGTCAGAATGAGCGGAATAAAAAACAGTCAAAATTCAGGATCACAGGATAGAAGTACTGGCGCATCAACTATGGTTGAGTATGAGCATCATGAAGTTCATAGTGGTTCAGCGTATGAGACAACAACTTATAATACTGATTTGGATTCTGGAGATAAATTGATAATGGCTTTTAAAACTCCAGATACAACAAAAGAAATTCACATGGTTGCAGCTATGAGAAACTCATCTGAATCAATTGCATATATATTGGAAGCTCCAACAATCACAGATGGAACAGGAACTGAGCAAGTAGTTTATAACAAAAACAGAAACAGTACAAAGAAAAGTGGGGTTTTGTCAATAGAGGCATCCCCAGTTGTGGGAGAGATTTCAGTAAATCCAACAATCACAGCAGATGGAATTGTTTTAGAAGCTGATGGAATTGGTGCTGGAAAAGAAAAAGGAGTAAGTGAAGCAAGAGGTTCTGTTGAATTTGTGTTAAAAAGAAATACAGTGTATGCTTTTCGAATAACTGGATTAGTAGACAATGGAAATGCGAGTATAAGATTATCTTGGTACGAGCACACTCCAAAAAACTAAGGTGACAATATGAAATTCAAAAATGAAACAAAGGAAAATGTTAAGTACAGAATAGGAACTTATAATACTGGTTTTGAATGGTACACTATCAGACCAGGAGAAACAAAAGACATTCCCTACGAATACACAAGAAATCTTCCTTTGACAAAGGTGGAAGATGGTATCAAAGAGACAATTGAGGATCCGCAGGATGTTGATGCGGGGTTTCCGGAAGAAGAAGAATTACTCTCTGTGGAAGCGTATCGTAAAAAACTTACTGACATTAAAGGTGTTGGGAAGAAATCGGCAGAACAAATAATGTTCAAATATCTTTCACAGGAAGAGCTGTTAAAAGCGATCAGTGATGAAGAAGAGATCCACAAGCATGATGGTGTGGACGAGGCAGTGAAATACTATTTTAAGTAGATAGATGATTAATATGACAAAAACTAGCAGTGAAAGGTTGGCAGTGATGGAAACTAAAATAAATAGTATTGAAAAGACAAATGAAGAACAAAGTGGTGTTCTGAAAAGGATTGAGGACAAATTGGATCATGTCATAGAATGTAAAGCTGACAAGACTGAAGTTGATAGTGTTAGAAACAAAGTTAATAAAGTAATTTATGGTGCTATGACTGGATTAATATTGTTATTGATTACTACAGTTGGCTTTTTGTTAAGGTACAATTTATTCAAATGAGGACTAAAAGATGACATTCATAACCGCAGATGATGTGAGAAGGGCAAGTGGCGCACCGGAAAGTTTAATCACAGATACTCTTATAGATGAAGCGATCGTAATCGTTGAACATGAGATGAAACGATGGATGAACACAGCATTTGTTCCTACACTTAGGATAGAGCATCGAGATGGGAATAGTTTGCCTAGGATGTTCAGCATGAAGAATCCTTTATTGAGTGTTCGAGCTTTAACGATTAATGACAGCACGAGCATCACTCCGAGCAAGATAGATTGGGAAAAGCAGAGTGGTAAGATCATGATGACTCATGACAGCGAATCCTCAACATTTACTAACGGAAACAACAATACATTCATCAAATACTTGTATGGATTGCTAGAAGACAGTACTACACTCACAACAACTGGTGCAGATGCAGCCGTAGGGACCGATGTAGCTCTCACAGTCGCTTCAATCACTGGCTTCGACAAAGACGACTGGGTTGAGATTTATGGGATGGACGGCACTAAAGAAGTCGCACAGATAAACGACACTCCTGCAGGAACTACAATCCAAGTGGACCAATTAGTCAAGGCTCACGAATCAGACAGTCAATTAGTCAAACTTCAAATTCCTTATTACATAAAAAGATACATGGAAATCGAAGCAGCAATTTATGTGGCTGTTTTCGCGATCGGTGGAACTTATACTTTTAACACGAGCTACTCTCTAGGCGAGCTTCAAGTTAACAAAGGGGAACCTTATCCTCAGTGGAGAGAAGTAATTCAACGAATGATTAATGAAAGAAAAATGCGAAGGGCTACAATCAGAATCAGACCTAGCATACTGGTGGACTAAAAATGGCATGGGACGATACAAAAGTAGCAACTGACGACTTCCTCTCTGCAGACTGGAATAATATGGTTACGGACCAGAAAGCTAGAGTTCAAGTGACGACAGGACTAGGAGTGCCTTCGGCTGCTCCAGATGCAGTAGGATATATTTATATTGATACAACTAATTTAAAGATGTATATCGCGATGGGAACTTCGGCAGTGAGTGACTGGAAAAAGGTGTTAACAACATGAAACTAACAATTAATTTAATCGGAATAATCCTTGCGGTTTTACTCTGTTCGGGACTTGTTATGGCTGGGCCTTTTAGAGTAGATGAGAATCTCGAGATGGGCACTAACGATATTTATAATGCGACTAATGTGAACGCGACAACTTTCAATGGTGCATTCACTGGAAACATTACTGGTAACGCTGATAGCGCAACGAGTTGGGATGGCGAAACAGACCAAGCAGACCTTAATGTTAATCACTCAGCAACTTCAGGAATAGCTACTCAATGGTATGGTTTCACGAGTGCGAACTTAACACAATTCAGTACTGGCTTGATATTACAGCTTAAAGAATCATGGCTCAGTGCATTATTTGATACTCATTTGAGCGCGAAAACTACTGATGACTTGACTGAAGGATCCTTAAATCTTTATGACAATCAATCATGGAATGAGAGTGCAGCAGATGGGATTTATATTGCTCAGAGTGAAGAAGCGAACTTAAATGTCAATCACTCAGATACAGCAACCAGTTGGGCTAGCATGACCTCTATTCAATCTAAATGGTTTAGTGATTTATCTAATGTGTTAACTTTTGATGAAGCTGAATTGAATAGTTCAATAGTTGCGTATGGTGTAACTGCTAATTATGTTGATGGTACTGGAACAAATACTTATTTGCCGATGTGGAATGCAACTCACACGTTACAAGATACAAAACTCCTTATTGAAAGTAATATTGGTGGCGGCAGCGAAAATGTATTAAAATTAATGCCAGACGGTTACGAACCTATATTTTTATCATATAATAGATATGGATTAGGTGGTGCTTCTTTTGAAGTGAAAGATTACGCGAGTGGTGGAGATTGGAAAACAAGAGTAGATGGTAGCGGATATTTTGTGATAGAAGATGTTAATACAGGATTAGATGTTTTCAAAATACAAGCTGGTAGTGCAGAACATAGTTTATTTATTGGAACAAGTGGGAACATAGGTGTTAATACAGACACACCATCAGAAGCACTAGATGTTATAGGTAATATATCTGCAAGTGACTCTTTTATTGGTGACTTAATAGGAAACGCTGATACAGCAACAGACCTTGCAGCAAACCCCACAGATTGTAGCGCAGGATACGCACCTCAAACAATAGATACAAAAGGAAACTTCGGAAGTTGTACTGAATATTTACAATCAGAATCTTATGTTGGAACAGTTACGAGTGTAGCAACAACAAGTCCAATAAGTGGCGGTACAATTACAGGATCAGGAACGATCAGTCTTGCAGCATGTGCAAACACACAATTTTATTCTTATAACGGAACGAGTAGTGCTTGGGAATGTGCAACTCCTTCAGGAGCAACATACAGTGCAGGAAATGGTATCTCTTTGTCGGGAACAACTTTCAGTGTTGCAGGTAATACTGCTTTAACTCAAGACTCAGATGGTTTAAGCGTTACAGCAGGAAGTATAGGTGACACTCAAATAGCTGATGTTTATATTAATCAGGCTTTAACAACAACTAGTGCTGTGACTTTCAAAAACGTCACTGTGGATTCAACAGACAAAGTATGTCTTGATGGTGTAACTTGTGCTCATTATATTTATTATAACGGAACTCACACGGTGATGACTTAATGAAATTAACTCAAAAAGTAATACTAGGGATACTAACTTTAATTATTGTTAGTGGTGGAACAACTATTGTTCTTACGAATCCAATTAGTGGACCATCTTATGATGTTTGTAAACTTGGAAGTTATGGTACTTGGGAAAACATTTCAGCAATCACTTATGTAAGTGAGGATTATCCTGCAGTAGGACAATATCGTTGCGAACTAGAAAACTCTATACAATGGTGTAAGAGAACGACTGCAACTAGATGTTATTTGTTAGATGTAGATATAGAAGATCTTACTAAGCCTGTACTTCAAGAAGGTCTTGTAGTTTGGGATTCTAAAACCATTAATTATTCTAAACAAAATTATGATTGTGTGCAAGAAAATAACTTTATTCAATGTTGTAGTTTAATAGATGGTGATGGGAAGTATGTTCTTGGTGGTGGTCAAACTTGTTGCAATATAGAAAACGATGGTTCTATAAATTGTTTAAACGGGGAGTCTAAAGCAATATTTATTAAGAAATTATTTTTTGAGGTTTCGGAATGAACAAGAAAATAGTTATATCAACACCTCATCTACTGACTGGACTAATTATAATAGGCATATTACTATTAGGTGGATTAGCAGTAATATTACCTAGAAAAAGGGGGAAGTAATTAGCATGAGACAAAATATATGGGAGAAAGATAAAATGTACAAACAGATATCACTTGTATTCATTATTATCAGCATGTTAGTGTTGTGTATGGGTCCTGTTTCTGCTATAGATTGGGATACTGGCAAAGTTGCACACATTCCACTATTTAATGAAAGTGGTCAAACAGGATTAGTAGATTTAACTGATAATAGCTATGATTTTAGTATTATGAATGAGGCTGCTTTAACAGTAGATAAAACTGCCTTTGAATTTGATGGTACTGATGATTATGTGAAACATGCAAGTAATGCAGATTTTGTGAGTATGAGTACTGCTATGACTGTTACAGCATGGGTTAATCCAGATGCATATTCTGCAGGAGAGACTATTGCTAGTAAATGGTATACTGGGTCTGGTAATGCTGTATGGACTTTTGGAATAACAACTGGTGGTGCTTTGAGGTATGAATATAAAAGTATTACTGATGGTTCTGGACTTTTAGATTCTGACAATGATACTGTCACTGTCGGAGAAGGATGGGCATTTGTTGCTGCTACTTTTGATAGTGAGTTAGCTACAGAAGAAGTAAAACTTTACAAAAATGGAGTGTTAGTAGCAAACAAAACAGTAGCTGGGACTTTATATACTGATGCACCAGAGGTACGTATTGGTGTTAAAACACATAATTCTTTGTATGAGATATATGATGGTCAAATTTCTGATGTTGTCTTTTGGAATAGATCCCTAAGTGCTGCAGATATTGCTGATATTAATACAGCTGGGCGAAATTTTGTACCTGGAGCTGCTGACACTACAGACCCTACATGGACTCAAACACCTGCAAATGTAGTTTTTACAGATGCAGAAAGTATAGGGATACAATATAATGCTACAGATAGTGTTGCTATTGATACTTACTTTATTAACACAACAACTGGCTTTAGCATGAATACTACAGGATATCTGAGTAATACTACTGCTATTAGTATTGGAGATTACTCTATTAATATCAGTGTTAACGACACTAGTAACAATAGTATTTCCACTACAGCTGTATACACTATTACAGACGTATCAGCTGCAGTAGATGATGCCTTTGAAAGTTGGAGTTATAATAATAATGATACTTCTTTACTAAGTGATGGTACTAATGCTTCTACTTTAATTAATAACGGGTCTGTGAGAACACTTGAAAGCGGTACAAATTATTACTATGATTTTAACGGTACTACAGATTCTATGACTATGCCTTTAACAGTAGACGATTACCCATCTACAAGTATAAGTGTGTGGGCAAAAAGTACATCAACTGCTACAGGACAAGATGATAGAATTATATCTATTCTTGAAGACACTAGTAATAAATTTCATATTATCCTAGACACTAGTGGGAAATTAAATGTAGATTATGAGATAGGGAATAATTGGAAGATGTCAGATGGTACTCTGCCTGATTGGCCATTAAATCAATGGAATCATATTGTAGTACTTCTTGAGAGTGGCAATCAAAAGGTGTATCTGAATGGAAACCTAGAATATTCTGGAACAGATGCAAGTGATTTAACAGATATAACTGCAATATATAATACCCTAGGAGCACATGAGAATGGTTCTCAAGACTATTTTGATGGTGGAATAGACCAAATAATGTTCTTTAGTAGGATAATAACAGAAGCAGAAATAATAGTATTAAATAATAGCGGAGTAGTACTTGATCCTTATGGTTCAAATTTTGCTTGGACTCAAACACCTGCAAGTTTTTCTGTTCCTGAAACTTCTTCGGTTGCTGTTCAGTATAACGTGACAACTTCAGATACTATTGACACTTTTTTTATTAATGCAACAAGTGGCTTTAGTATGAATAGCACAGGATATTTTATTAATTCTTCGCCTTTAAGTGCGGGTGCTTATTCAATAAATGTTAGTGTAAACAATACCGATGGTGACATTTTAAGCGAAACAATAATTTTAACAGTTTCTCCTTTCGTTGTGTCAAGTGGTATGCGTTGGGTTGACAGCACAACAGCAGTTGTTCATTTAAACAGTTCATCAAGTTATAATTTTAGTGCGTACTTACAACCTAGTATTGGTGGTGCAGTTCTAAGTTTCTCAAATGTTACTGTTTCAAATGGTGCTAGATGGTTAAGACTTACTGGTTTAACAGAGAACACTTTATACAATTGGAGTGCTTTTGCAGAAAACGGTGCTTATTCAGATAGTTCAAACGGTCAAATAACTACAAGAATAAGTGATACTCTGAAATTATTATTATACAGTGATTTACATATATCTCATGACAACGATTATAATGGTGATAACCGACCAGCACTGAATACATTAAGTAATTATGTTTTAGCTAATGATTATGGTGCTATGATTAGTCTGGGAGATCACACACATCAACGAGAAGGCTTTACTAGTGATGCACAAGCATGGACTGAATTTGAAGATTGGAGATTAAGACAAACAAACAATACTGCTGTTAATAAATATTTTTGGGGTTCAGTTATTGGTAATCACGAGCACGCAGTTCTAGATAAGCCTGATGTATATGATTGGCATCCTGAATATGATTTTAAAACAACTTGTACAACAGATAATGATAATGAAACTTGTTTTTTGCACACGTGGGAGTATGAAGATTTTTTGTTTATGTTCCTTGATGGTTCAAATGGGAGTGATTTCGCTTCATTTTGGGATGAAGAATTAGATTTAATTAATAGCACACTTCAAGCAACTACTAAAAATAATGTTTTGGTTTTTGTTCATTTTAAAATTGATAATGATGCAACGTATCCTGTAACTAATAAAACAGTTCTTAGAACAATATTAGAAGATAGTGGGAAAGTGTTGGCTGTTTTTAGTGGTCATACTCATGCTAATCGTTACGAAGTAATAAACAGTATTCCTTATTATGGTCTTGATGATATGGCGAGTAATGATGCGAATGGGTACGTGACGTTAAATAGTAACTCAACACATTTGGTTGTTGATTATGCTAATAGTTACAGAACAGATGTACTCAGTTTGTTTAATCTCACAGAAACCATTCCAGGGATATTAAGTTCCACTTATAATCATTCAACAGCAACTGATGATGCAGAGTCTATAGTTTGGAGAACAAATCAAGCAACACCTTCAGATACTCTCGACTCTACACCAACCATAAGATTCTCAACTAACGAAACTACTGATTGCCGTATAGGTATAACTGATGCTAATTGGACTATAATGGGTACTGATAGAAATTGTACAACAACAGGGTCATATGATCAAGTTTGTTCTTTATCTGTTGCAGATGCATTCGTTGCAGATAGTGGTTACAATAGTGTTTATTTAGCTTGTAGAAATGCAGCGTCTGTTACTTTAATGTCTGCAGCAAGCACTAGTGGAGCATTAAATGTTAGTTATTTATTGAGAGCAATTACAGGATATACTCTAGATGGTTCTTCAGTAGCTATTCCTTCAGCAACAGTATTACTTTATGATCAAGCAACATACGCATTCATTGAAAATCAAACAAGTAATGCTTCAGGATATTATCAATTTTTACTTAATGATACAGGAAAGAATTATTTTGTGGTAGCTTATGAACCTACTAATGAATCAATTAATTCAGACTGCAAACATTTCCTTAACGTGACACAATGATAGAAGAAAATAGATCTCTAATAGTGGTTGGTCTTATATGTTTGTTAGTTATAGCTATGGTTAGTTTGGTTGAAGCATATACCCCTCCAAGTGCTAGTTCAGTAAATCTCAGTCTAACAAGTGGATACTCTATTCCTTCAGCGGATAGTGTCAATCTTACTCTTGGAGAAGCAACTTCCTGCACCATCTCAACAAACACAGTTATTTTCACAAACCTTGATTGTAGTGGAGAAACTTTCCTTGTAGAAAGCAATGCAGTCGCAACTATTAATTCAGGAGTCACAGTAACAAGTTTACAAATTGCAATAGAAAGCGGATCCTCTATCGTTAGCGAAGGGACCTTGCTTGCAGGAGTGAGCTAAACATGGGTTATGTTTTTACGAAGTATGATGTTGCAGGAGACGATGCAATAAAGTTTGATAGTTCTAAGTTTGACTACACGTACGACAGCGATACGTTCCATAGTGATGCATCGGCAGACTTTGATGAGATTGTACTGGCTCATGGAGATGTTTATTATTTCGAGCGAGAAACAACAACCAAAGATGGTCTAGGGAATGTAACAACAATAACAAATACTGATTACAGAATTTATGGGATGTTTCAAGATATTACAATTAAGGATCGTAAAATCCATGATATGGGGTTGGCTGTTCCAGGAAGCAGAAAGTTCTATTTTAAACCAAGCTACAGCGTAACTTCAGGCGGAGTTACTGACACTTATGAGCTTAAAGAAGGAGACGTTATCAACGACACTAAGCTGTACGAAGGAAAAGGAAACACAGGCCAGTTCAGAGTAGTCAAAATTATTAAACAGTGGTATCTCCCAGGCTCAGAAGTTTATAGGATTGCGATCGTGCAAAACATGAACTTAGATGGGACTGACTAATGGAAGCGAAAGTAACTGTTGATACTCCAAATCTTAATCATTTGAAAGCGCGAAGCGTGAAAGGAATGAAGAAGGTCTTGTGGAAAGCAATGACTAAGATGGAAGAGATTGCTAAAGACAAAGCACCAGTGGACACTGGGATGCTGAAGAATAGGATCCATTTATCACCGATGCAATTCGGAGCAGCAGAGTATACGCTTTCTGATGGTGTATCATACGGTGCAGATTTAGAGTATGGAAACAGACCACACAACGTGTCTATGAAACCACTTATTGAATGGGTTCGAAGAAAAGGGATCCGAACGACCGAAGGCGGTCAAATAGCGTTCGCAAAGTATGTGCAAAAGAAGATCCGAGAAAAGGGTGTTAATGCTCAACCGTTCTTCAGACCTGCACTTCACGAAGTACAAATAGTGTGGCTTCCTCTTTATCAAGAAGAAGTTTTCGGGAAGCAATAGATTGGTTGAACATAAAAATATTTAAATAAAATAGGACCGGATAGATAATTATGACAAGAGCCAAGAGGCGTATCTTGTTGTTGTTTCCGAGCCAAGAGGCGAAAAAATGGTATACTTAAGTCCCAAGACGATAATCGTAGATTTTTTAAGAAAGAACATCACTGATCCAAGAGCAAGGGTAGTGAGTAATAGTGATACCTTCTCCGCAACTGCTTCTCAAACAACATTTATTCTCACACCAACTGCAGGAAAAAGCCTTAGTTATATTGACTCTGTGACTGTAGATGCAATACTCAAAACTAAATGGCAGGATTATTATATTGATTTCAAGAACGAAAACATCGTATTCTTTGACGGCGTAACCGGTGGAGCTGCAGTTGTGGTTAATTATTACGAAGGAAGTACAGACTGGATATACGCAGACAAGCCAAACGAGAAACTGATGGCTTTATCTTTCCCAAGAATTAACATCTTAGTGGTTAGTTCTCCCGGAAAAAGGCTCGGGAATTATGAAGCACCAGTCGAAGCAATCCCTAGAATACAAATAGATATATGGGTGAAAGAGAAACAAGACAATCAAATATTCACTATTGACGACAATAGTTATACCGGAGATGACCTCGCGGAATATCTTGCTTATCAAATCACTCAAGCGTTCGAAGATAATGAAGAAGAATTATTCCCGGCACTTTATGGGTACGATCCAGTAGGAATGCCTCCTGACTTACCCTTTGATGAAGAGTTGCAGTGTCATCATAAAACTGTGGAGTTCATTTGTAGGGGATTAAAGATAGGCAGAATAAATTAATGAGGATGAAAAAGAATGGCATTTGATGAATTTTTAATAGGAAAACGAGAACGAATGAGTTGGGTTGAAGAGACCTCATACGGTACTGGTGGTACAATGACAGGTGGCGAAGTTATAGGACTTAACGTGACCATAGAGCCTGATTGGGGCCGAGGATGGCAAGAAATACTTAGTGGTGGCGCGGATGATCGTCTTGTGCAAGGTCGAGTAGTTGGACCAAAGACACTTCCGTACAGCATGAACTTGGTTCCTGTTAACTGGAAATGGTTAAAATATCTTATGGCTGTTGCAGATGCAGATGATGGTGGAGTAAAAACTCACACTTTCACAATGAGAAATAGTATTTTATCTTATCGACTAGAGTGGGCTAAGCGAGCAACAACGAGTCATGTACTTACAGTCATAGGAAATGCAATAAAGAGTGCTACTTTGAGTTTTCAAAAAGCAACAGGCGAAGGAACTGAAGGGTTTCTAGGTGTGGCTCTTACTTGCGTAGGGCAAGATGTGAGTTCAGGCAGTGCAGTAACCACTTTGTCTGTAGGAAATATTACTCGGAATCCTTTTCAATACCGAATGGTTAAATGGACGCTCGAAGGAAGCGAAATCAAAGAAGTCAATAACGGAGAAATAACTGTTGATAATGGCATCGAAGAAAATGATAGTCGATACTGCAATAGTTCATACGATGAATTGCTCGGAGAACCTATTCCTAAGACTTTCAGAATCACCGGTCGGTTCAATGTTAATGTGAAAGACAGCACGTACTTCGATGACTGGGACGGCGGAGTAGCATTGACAGGGACTAACACTTTATTAATTGACAAAGATGGAACTGGAGACGATCAGGCTTTATTTACTTTCGGGAATTTTTATGTACTCGGAGCAGTGCCTTCAACAAATCTTGAAGGAGTAACCAACGTAGATGTCGTGTGGGCGTGTGATGGTTTCACAAGTGTAGTAGCTCGAGATGATATCACAACATACTAGAGGAAAAAAACATGGGATACGAAAACGATTTTGTAGATGAAAAGCCAGTGGAACTGGATGTAGACGGACGAATATTTAAGTACAAACCAACAACTGGCGGAGACGAGAACGAGTGGCTAAAAGATGTCATGACTCTTGACTTGGAGACCAGAACACCAATGGTTGATTGGAGTATTTACAACAAGAAGAAACTGGAAAATGTTGTGGTAATACCATACGATAAGATTTTAATTAATAAGATCATTTCTATCGAGAAAGAATGGCCTGACCTGACAACTGACGAGAGATACTTGTTACTTTCAAAACTTAAACCCGGATTATTTGATAAATTAATCAACGCGATCAAGAAGGTCGATGAGCCGGACTTAAAGTCAGTAAAAAACTCGCAAGGCTGATTGAGTATTCTGCAGGGGAAGGTTTCACAATAACCAATCCTCAACAGAAACTCCTATGGTGGAAGTCCATTGCCTTTGAATGTGGAATCAGCCCAAGAGAGTTCAACAAAACTAATTTAAAAGATATTCAAGAAGTCATGATGATTAAAAGTGCTGTTAGTGACAAGCAACAGCGGAACAAGAAAGTTCAAGACATGATGAATAAAGTGAGGTTCAAATAATGGTAGCAAATGCAGGTAGCGCGGGAGCATCAAGTTCTATGAAGATAGTTGGAACTATGGACACTGGTAATGTGGACCGAGGGTTCCAGAGAGTTGGTCAAGGATTTGATAGAGTCAAAGGAAAAGGTAAATCTTTCGGTGGAGACATGAAACGAGTAGCTCAAACAGTAAGTGGTCTCGCAAAGAAACTAGCATTTATGGGATTAGCAGGCGGAACCGCCTTGGTAGGTTTAGCAAGCAAAGCACCTGCAGTCGCACCGGCATTGGCAAAGATGGGAGTATCGATGGGTAAGATCCAGAGAAGTCTCGGTGAAGCATTGGCTCCGGCTTTTGAAAAAGTCGCTGGATGGCTTGACAAACTCGCAGTATGGGTTGACAATAACAAAGAGAAGATCGGGGAGATGGCGAATAAGTTTCTTGATTGGGGAGCTGCACTTGCCGAGAAAGTGTGGCCTGTGCTTAAAGACATTGGTCAATGGGCGGTAGATCATCCCGGATTATTCACTGGAATAGTCGCAGGTTTAATTTTAGCTCCGGCAGTAATTTCAGGGATTGCAGGAATAAGTTCCCTTGTAGGTGTACTTGGTGGCGCAACAGTGAGCGCGACATTACTTGCAGCATTCGGTTATTTAGCTTTACTCGGTGGTGTGGCTTATGGTGCTTACAAAATTTCAGAGGCATTAGTGGACAAGGCTCAAGGATACACTGGGATGACTGGCGATGGACTTGGTAATGGCGGGACAGACATGAGTGGTCAAACACTTGCAACAAGACTTCCTCAAAAGATATGGAGTGATATATCGGGTAACGATGCGCCATGGGAAGATGTTAATAATCCAAACAGTCCTGCGAATGATTTATTCATGCAAGGCATTAAAGAACAAGCTGCAGCGAACAATGGAAGTGCATTCGGTGGCGGAACGATAAGTGCTGATACCCGGAGAAGTTGGTTCTTACAATTATGGGACTCTGTGTGGGGATAAAAGATGGCGATGAAAATAGAAAATTATGAAGGGACAGCAGATAGATTCACTTGGCCTTATAATCCTCAAGCATTTGATGATACTACAGACAGCAATCATGAAGTTACACCGATAGGTTTCCAAAGACATCATATTGTTGTGAGTGGTGGTGGAATTGCTCCGAAGAGTCTTATTATTACTGGGCATTTTAGTGGAAGCAGTAAACTCACGACTTGGCGATCGTGCAGCAAACATTTCATGGAAACTACGCAAATTAAAAAACTTTATTTTGAGTCTGACAAATTCCACCTAGGGATTGGAAAGCAGATTAAGAGAACTCATGCGGGTGGAAGAACAAACTTTATAGATTATGTGGGTACTTTTGAGAGTTTTATACCTGTACTTTTTGGTGACACAGAGAAAACGAGCGGGACCAATGGTGGCAACGCGAAGACTTTCGTGACTGAGATAACAGGAACAGTGACTAGCGGAGCAAGTGATATTGTTATATCAGATGCAGAAGGAAACGAGATCACAATAGATTCTGCATTATTAACGACTGGTCATAGTTTCGAGTACAAACTCGTGGAGATGGTTGACTCAGGAAGTGGAATATTCGTGACTGAATATGCGTATGTAGAACTTAATAGTGTTCAAACTAAAGGCGTTCAGACCACAGATGGCTTCGGTATTTTGCAAATAGATGCAGCCGCAAATGTTTCTACGATAACAACAAGTAACATATCAAGTGCGAGTGTTAAATTCAGAGACGGATACTACGATTAAAAATGACTACGTACAGAATAGATGTAAAAACAGGTTCAACCACAGGAAGTGTGGTTCCGGATGCAGGATGGAGATTCACTCAAAACCTTAATGAAGTGAACGAGGCAGAACTCAAATTCAGCGGGACAGGAGAACTAAAAAGGAGTCTCTTGACAATCGGAAGCACTGTTTATATTTACAAAGACGGAACTCTGTCATTTAAAGGATTAATTGATAACACAGATTACTTCGTTGGTGGAACTGTAGTGTTTCATGCAAGCGGATGGGAAGTGTGGCTCGGAAAAGAAAATGGGGATTACACAAGCAGTCCATGGAGTAGTACAGCGAGCGCGACAATATTCTCTGCGATCATAGCAGAAAGTGATTATTTTACTGCAGGAACCATCAATACAGGATACACTCTCGACTATCGTTTAAGCACGAGTTCAAGCCTGTTTAATAGTATTTCTAATTTGGCGAACAAGACAGGGCAAGACATAGATATAAACTACACAGCGGACACTATAGGCGTAGTGAATCATCTTGGAAGCTCAACAAGTGTGGCAGTGCTTAATGAAGGGAAAGAAATTACTAATTTAAGAAAAAGTGTTGGTTATCCTCGAGGAAATGTTATTGAAGTTTTTGGAAAAGGAGACGGTGACGATCAGATAAAAGGAACTGATGAAGATGCAACAAGTATAGCATTATACGGTCGGATTACAAAAACAGTTATTGACCGAACAGTCACTTCAATAGTTGAAGCAAACAGACTAGCGAGCGCAGAACTAGCATTGAATAAGGATCCTCCTCATATTTACGACTTTGACCTGACAAATCCTGATTATACAGGATTGAATGTTGGCGATCACATTAATCTGAATGCACTGGACCAAGATGTTAATAATGAAGAAGTACGAATTACAGGCATCGAAGAAGGCGAGAATGTAGGGAAACAATATCGGACTTTACAAGTTTGTAATCCTGAATTAAAGACTTTGATGAGAAACAAGAACAAGATGCTCGCAAGGATCCAACGAAATGCACAAGATGATAACAGTTATATGCAAGGCAGTGGAAACAGCAATACTTGGGGCAGTGGAATCAATGCAAAAACTAGCTATCCTCTAAAAGTAGGCTTTTTTCTCCCGGAAACATTTATTCGTGATGAGATAGGAAATAGTAATGTTAAAGAATTTACAGTTAGTTATGATATTGATGCATTCAAGTCTCAATTCGGAACTGCAAGTTTTACAGGGAGTGATCCTCAAGTACAAAACGATAGTGGTGCAGATGATCCAGATGTAGAAAATACTTCAGGAAGCAATACTGCAGGTGTTACAGGAGATAGTGGAAACAGCACTGCAGGTGTTACAGGGGACAGTGGAAGTGAAGGTGCAAGTGTTACTGGGACGACTGCATCAAGTGGAACAGCAAGTTGGGGAAGTTCGTACTCTGGAAATTCATCAGGGAGTGGAACAGGAACATTCACCGATAGTTCATGGACCACAATAACTAACACAGGAAATAGTTCTCTTCATTCGGATTTAATCCTTTATTTTGTTACAATTAGAAACGATAACTTAACAGCGGACCGAGATATGAGAGTAAGAGCTTATATTGACGGAACATATTTCCCAAGCAGCAGTGGGACTTGGACTAGGATAGATTCAGGACACACAGCAACTATTCCAATACTTATACCTGTAGATATTTATGGAGACGATGTGTATGTTCAAGCTCAAACACAAAGTGGTGACATGGACTACGAATTCACTTGGAACTATCAAATCATAGGAAAACACACTCACTCGGATGGGTCCTTGGCAGCATCAAATCATGATCACGATGATGGTTCATATGCTGCAGCAAGTCATGATCATGATGATGGAAGCTATGCAGCAAGTAGCCATGGACATAGCGATGGAACCTATTCAGCAGAAGACCATAGTCATACAGATGGAACATATGATGTTAATGCAGCAGACTTGGACCACATAAGTGTGAATGATGATGTCAGTGAAGCAGGAAGCGTAAATGCCTCTAGTGTGAATCTTTATCTTGATTTTTGGAGTGGAAGCGCGTGGGTAAACAAGCATAGTATACTTGCGACCGGCGTGACCATAGAATCCGATGTAGATATTTCTGACAGTGGAACATACCCGGATGCAGCAGGATGGTGGAGAGTGCGTGTTGAACCAATAACTGCAACCGCAGACTTTGCTCAAGGGATCGTCAAGATTAAGAATGCAATAGACAACTAAGGTGAAATTATGGAAATTGAAATTAAAAGAGTTTATGAACACATGAACAATTTGCGTGTTTTAGTAGAACATGAGTACGGAGAAGACAATATCGGTCTTAGTCTGAAAGCCAAGAAATTGGATCCTTTAACAGGAGAACCTCAATTTTTAACTGAAGTTCAAGATTTGCTTGAGAAGAAGTATGGCAAAGCAGATAAGAAAAAGAAGATCGCAGAAGTAGACTTGTTCAGTGAGCATGTCGGTAAAAAGTTAATTGTGGGGAAAAAATAAAATGGATTGGGCAACGATAGGAGCAGCGATAGGAATTCCTGTACTGCGAAGTGTTGGTGGATGGGCAACTAAAGCCACTGAAGATGGAAAAATTACTCCTTTTGAGTTTAAGGAACTTGGAAAGACTGTGTTGAGAACTGCAGTTATTGGATTATTAATCTTTTTTGGAGCAGATGGTATTGGAGTCGATGTGACTGTTGTTGGAAGTGCGGCTAGTGCTGTGATTTTTGATATGGTGCTCTCTGCGTTTAAAGAGAATAAGAATATCACTAAAAGGTAGGGGTCACACCCCTTCTTTTCATGTGGAGATTGGCAATTGCAAAAAAGAGATAGTTGTCAATTATTTATTTATTATTTAATACACAACAAATAGAGTAGTAGTAGTATAGATAGAAATTCTTATTATTTATTTATTATTTATTTAACAACTGATAAAAACATTTTTAGATCCTGAGTAACTGTAGGGATTTACTTAATTATTACTTAATTTCCAACTGTAGAGATGAAAACAATGAATAAAATCGAAGATTTTAAAAAGGAAGAAAGTCGTTGCGTATTACGTAAGGCTGAAATAATCGGCAAAAAGGAGATGATACGAACATGAATGGAAACGAAATTGAGAAGATTGAAGTTGAGAAGAACAACGGAAACTTCTATTATACAGGAATTCTACAGCAAGATAAAAACGATCCTGACTGGGTTATCATTGAGACCGTCAGAGGGGAAAAGCTGAAATTTAGAAAAGAACAGATTATGCAGCGAAGAACTGTAGATACGAATGGTGATACGAATGGAAAAGAAAGAAACAAAAACATACCGGTTCGAGACTGAAGTCATCGCACACGCAGAGAACAACCCTTTAATACCTTCATTCGCAGAGTGGGCGAGCGATCGGTACAAGAAGGAGTTCATGGATGTGGAGACTTTAGCGAAGAAGATGCAGACTTACTATGATATGGCGAACGACTGCAGAGAAAGGATCGTAATTCTAAAAGAGGAAGTATCTAAAGGAGCAGACCTCGACATTTTACAACCGCATGAGCTGAGATGGATACAATCTGAAGCACAGCGAAGGCTTAAAAAAGGCACTTTTGAGGGTGTATACAAGTTTTTCGTCAACACTTTCAACAGACCAGAGATTAATAGACGGCAATTTAAACTCTTATGTGAACGCTTTTCTGAGGAAAAGTAGCTGATGTTGGCCTTATTTTGGCCTTAATTAGGCCTTAATTCGGTACAAATAGGGACTAAATCGATGGTTTTAAAAAGGTGGGAAGGTGTGTAGTAGTACAAATAAGGACTTTTAGGGGAAACCCGAAGGAGACTGGAGATACGAAAAATGGATACGGAAATACGAACTTATGGAACAAAGCCACTCTGGCGAAGAATTCTACAACGAAGAACTGGTTACTTAATTGTGGGCCTTAAGGACTCACGAAACAAAGAACTTTCTCAGGTGACCTTAAGATGAAAGAACTAATAGGAAAAAGAATTGTTAATGTTAGAAAACAGACCGAGAAAGAAATGAAACAAGAGGACTGGGACTCACCTGCAACAGTTATTGAACTAGAAGATGGAACTGAGATATACGCTAGTAGAGATGATGAAGGAAACGGACCTGGAACAATTTTCGGAAGAAAGGAAGAAAAATGTTTTTATGTGATGGTGAACTAAGATGAATGACGAACAAGCAAAATTCTACACGCACAATACTGCAGGAACTGTGGTGGAACTTAAACATCCTGAAGACCACATCGTCTACGGTCGAGGTGGAAGAGAAACGACCAAAGGACACAGAGTCGAAGTAAGAGAGTCTTCACGACTTCAAGACATCGGAAAAACATTTTTTTTAGAAACGAAGAATCTGGAATCAGACTGGACTGAGGTGGAACAATGAACGAAGACGACTATGATAGTGGAAGTGAACAAGCTGACGAGATGGAAATGCGACTCGAACATCAACTCCACGATTACTTAGACGAAATAGAAGGTGGATACTGATGGCAAAATATAACTGTTACGCCTGTAACAAAGAAATAAATAAGGCTCACCTTTTCGTGGCGAGTAACGGAAACAGATACCCTGTATGTAGACACCACAAGAATGAAGACTCGCAAGAGTTAAACGAGCAGATTAAGAACAACAAGCCGCACTTATTCAAAAAATAGATAGGAGATGATACGAATGGAAAAAACACAAATACCGAGAAAACACGCAGGCAAGAAAGTCAGTGAGGAACAAGAACAATGTGCGGACCAAGAAGCTGACCAGATGGAAAGCAGAATGGAACACCAACTACACGACTACATGGAGGCTCAAGAATGAACCAAGCACAAACCTTCGAATGCGATGACGAGCTGCACAAACAAACCGGCGACAATTTCTTTGTAACCTACGCAGAAGATACTAAGATGCAGACTTTTAAATCAGAAGCAGAAGCGAACACTTTCAGAGACAAGATGAATGCTGCACCTGAAGAAAGCCACACCTGCAGATACTGCAAAAGAGAACTTACTGCAGCAACCTGGGAGAAACGAAGAGCCTGGAATCCAAAAGAACAGAAACCTGACAATTACTTTATTTATTTATGCGGCGACAAAAAAGGCTGCCACCAAGAATAGGAGATGATACGAAATGACTAAACCAAATATGCAATGGAAGAAATGCCCTGAATGCGGCGGAAGAATATACCTAACAAGACCAGAATCACACAGGTGCACACCTGCATCAAAAGATACAATGCCGATGCCGAGAGTTAAGAATCCAGGACTTACTGCAGAATACAATATTATAGGAAAAGAAGATGTGGATGAGCAAGCAAAACAAGCGGAAGGAAAACAAAGCGAAGTGGGAGCACAAACGACTGAACCAACGAAACCTAAAAAAGGGACGATGACCATCGCGGAAACTAAACTTGGAGTAACTATGGTAATCAACAAAGAAGAAATCGCAATGTTAGGAATCGACATCAACAAGACCACAAAAGAAGCGATTCAAGAACTACGGACCAAACTCGGACTTAAACAAAAAGGGGTGAAAAAATGAACATTGACGAGATACACAACAAACTAATCGACATGGGCTTCAGAGTAACTGCAGCACCAGATGAGGCAACGATTTATACTAACTCAGAAGGAACAGTTGTGACTGTACACGAACCAGAACAGGAAGAGATTAAAATAGCAATTAGCAAATCAAACAAGCATCCTGTGACTGGGAATGTAACTCCAGAAGAAGCTGCGGATGTCCTGCAGAAAATACTTATTAAGCGAGACACAGAATGAAGACTGCAACAGAAATAGAACGGATCATGACCGCACCGATGAAAGAGGTTGAGAAGGAACTCGGCATCAAGATACGAAACGGTCAAGCGATGCAAGGAGTCAGGAAAGCATTGAGCTGGGTGCAACAATGAGAAGACCGGAAGAAACCTTCGATGAATGGTACAAACGAGAACTCAAGGAAATTGAAAAGATAGGAGCTGAACTGAATGAAGATACTTAATGTTAAAAGGGAATATAAGACTACAGCGATGGCTGAGTCTGAGAGTGTGGTCGGAGCATTTTATATGCTTAATTTTGAAAACGGAAGGTTCACCTGTACTTGTCCGAGTCACAGCAAAGCAGGAAATGAATGCAAGCATCTCATCGCATTTAAAGAAGAACTGGAGTACATGAAATCTCAGAGGGAAGAGAATGCAAATAACTAATGACGGAATCGAACTGATGGAAAAACTGGGTGGGAGCTTCGTGCGATCACTGGCTGAAGCATGGTATCATGCGGACGGAGTCAACAAGGCAAAACTGGAGAAGAACTTTCCTTATTTTGAGGAATATGAACTTCAAGCTCAAAGAGCAAAGAAACGAGATGACCAAGAATGAAATATACAAACAAAAGAGACTTCCCTGACTTCGTGGTAGAATGGCTCAAACATGATGAGTACGACTACGATGAGAACACAATAAGTGCAACAACTCTGATGCAACCCCCACGATCGTACGCTTTAAAGAAGCAGAACTGGGACCGACTAGAAATAGACATTGAGGACCTTATAGCGAGCAGATACGGAACAGCAATCCATGACAGTGTGGAAAAGGTGGGCCTTACTGGATGCAAACAAGAAGAGCGATTGCGAAAAGCAGTGAAGAACAAGATCATAACTGGCAAGTTTGATATTTTAAAAGAAGTTAGCGACAAGCGATGGCAACTTATCGATGTCAAGAGCACTAGCGTGTGGAGTTTTGTCTATGGAAGCAAGGACCAAGACTACATCAAGCAACTCAGCATTTATAGATGGTTGGCGATCCAAAATCAGTATGATGTGATACAGACCGGGAAGGTGTGGATGATTTTCACTGACTGGAGTGCGACCAAGGCGAGACAGGATCCAAACTATCCGCAGACCAGGATAGCGATTAAGGAAGTTGACTTGTGGGGCGATGAAGAGACCCTGAAGTACATAGGGGACCGAATAGGACTGCTTGAGTCTGCACTTAAACAAGAACAAGGAGAAATGCCTCGATGCACTGACGAGGAACTGTGGGCTTCTGAAGACTCATGGGCGATCATGAAAAAGGGAGCTAAGAGAGCATTTAAAGTGCATAAGTCTGAGGCTGAAGCGAAGGCGCAACTTGAAGGAACGAATGGGAACTCTATGTCGAAAGATTACTCGATCGTACTGAGGAAGGGGAAAGTCGTGAGATGTAAATACTGCGCGGCAAGGAAGTTCTGCAATCAGTACACAGAGTTGATAGACTCAGGACGGAGCGAAAACCATGACATTTAAAGAAAAATTTCCTATGATTCCAGTATATATCACAGAGAATTTTAAGGAATATGAACTGGATGGTGCAGAGTTTTGTTTTTGTTGGATGGTTGAAGAACGATGTATTGACAAAAAACAGTTTAAAGAAATAATTGAGAGAACAGCAATGCACATAGGAACACATAGTTGTGAAATTATGGAAAAGATGTTAATTAAAGAACTCGAATTAAAAACAGTACAAACTGGTACTGAATCGGAAGTTTTAAAAAGAAACGAAAGTACAAATAAGAACTAAGGAGCTGATACGAAATGACAAACAAAAAAGGAATTCTAAAATACATCGCAAATAGCGGTGCGAAAGGCTGTAAATTTGAGGACGATCCGAACACATGGTTCAATCCTTCAAGTGAAGAAGCAAAGCAACAAATTAAAGATGATTTCAAAGGGAAACTTGTAGAAATTAATCTTGTCGAAGGGAAAAAGACTATGTTCTCTAGCATGATTTTGTGCGAAGAGAAAGAGGAAGAGCAACCGGTGGTTACTGAAGAACAAATGGGTGAAGAGCCAGAAGAAGAAAAGGTTCCTCAGACTCCTCCAAAAGAAGAAGAGGAAGAACCGGATCCTGATTTATTGGAAGAAGATGAGATTGATGCAGAAGAGCGATCGGGACCTGCAGGTTCGCTTATACCTTTTTATACTGGACCGCACAGCAACAACGCATCAAAAGAATATACTCAAGCAGCATTCGCAAAGATGAACGAGACTAAGGTCAAGATAGACAAGAAAGGAAATCTGAACTACGCATCATGGGCTGAAGTGTGGCGAGAGCTGAAGAAGATCCATCCAACAAGCAAATATCAAATACACGAGAACAGGGAAGGACTGCCTTTTTTTAACGATGAGACGCTCGGCGCATTTGTGAAAGTAAGCGTGACCGTAATGGGACTGACTCACACAGTGCATCTGCCAGTGATGAATAATACTAACAAGGCGGCAAAAGGAGTGCAGCTCGATGTAGTATTAATTAACAAGAACATTCAACGAGCATTCGCAAAAGCAATAGCAATGCATGGGATGGGACTCTACGTCTACAATGGCGAAGACCTACCAGAGGACAACTAAATGAACTTTATAGATGCAATAAAAGCCATGAAAGAAGGAAAAAAGCTCACTCGCAAAGGATGGACTGGCACTCATATAACATGGAAAGAATTTCCAAAACTTTTGGGTTCATTTGGTATTTTAACATTAGAACCTATAGATTGTGAATCTACTGATTGGGAATTATTCTTTGAAGAAGAATGTTGGAATTTAGCAGACAATATGAGTGTATGGGGAACAACAAAACACACATCAACAGAATATCTCAAGATGTGCAGAGATTTAATTGTTCACAAAATGATTCAGAAATCTGCAGGAAGTAAATTTATAGATTTACAAGATGCGATAGAAATAACAAACAAAAAATTTGGTGACTTATAATGGCTAAGATACTCGAGTACAAAATCATTTGTTCTCACGACATCAACGTCAACGGAATAAGAAGAGTGGTTGGCGAGGTCTTTTCTGAGGAAGAGACTAAGGAGATTAAAACTCTCGTCGCAAGAAAATACATAGCCACAACAGGGGGAAAATAAATGGGGGTTCCACATCTTGAAGCACTCAGAGATTACTTGAAGAAGAATCCAAAGCGGATGTTCAGCAAGACCAATCTACGAAATGCTTTATTACAGAATTATAATACGATCAATCAAAACATGACCTATTTGATAGAGACTGAAAGGGTTGCAATCGAGATACGAGAGGAAGGTAAAACTACTCTTTTCCAATGGCGTTCATAGAATATCCACCACCTCGCCTCCGGACTCCGAACTGAAACTCGGCTGCAGGAAACACTGCGGGACAGAGTCACTCACTGTGTCCACCAAGAGTGTTCATCTCACCTCTTTTTAACCTGTTATGGGAGCTCAGGTCAACAAAAGCTCATCCGATTTTTTGAGGATACGAAATGTCAGAATACATAAAGAAACAAGCGAAGACACACGAAGTGACTCACGAGTTCAGTGGGAAACAACATTTTTTTAATGTGAAGAGCAAGAGCGGGAACGAGCACAGTGTGAGTGTGCAATTAGGGTGTGATTGTGAGTACATGAGCATTCAAGGAGTTAATCATGGAAGAGTCTGCAGTCATATAATCGCTGTTTTAGATAAGATTTGTAATCAAGGAAACGTGAGTGTTTCTGTCGGTGCAAAACAAATGATCCAATTAAGAAGAAACGCATGCAACAACTTGGTCAAGATAAGCAATCGTAAACTGAACGAGATAAGAATCTCTGAAGGAGAATCCAAAGCTCACCAAAACAAGAAGACAGAACTCTGCAAAAGGATCCTCGCAGAAGGAAAACATTTCATGACTGAGGCCATATTTAAGACCGGCGGAAGGGCCGACATTCTAGTTCTCGATGATTTCAAAGCAATAGAAATAGTGCACTCAGAAAGTAACGATAGCATAGCAGAGAAAACAATTTCTTATCCTGAAGGCATTATTATTGAGGTGGTACGATGTTAATTAATGGGAAGAAGATAGAACCAAGGATGATCATAGCATGTCCCATGTGTGGGGTTTTTGTTAAGGCAACGATGAATCGGTGTCCGAATGAAGCATGCAAGTTTGATGTACAGAATTATTTGTGCAGTGAAAAAGAAACTCAGGATATAGTCTTGGGAAAGAAAAGGGTAGATACGAATGGACAAAACTGAATTAAAGGAATGTATAGAAGAACTCTACGGATACGCAAAGAAAGCGATCGTGATATGGAACGACTACAGAATGCAGCAAATACGACTGGAAACAGCGAATCTTCGCAAGATAGAACAGAGTAGGCAAATATTTGAAGAGGACCAACTCGCGAAGAGGATCCAGAATGCAAACTGATACTGCAAAAACAAGTTACAACGCTTTTGTGGAAGAAGGTTCTATGGACACCAAAAAGGAATTACTCTACAATTATATTAAAGAGAATCCTAACTGCAGCATGGATGAATGCTTCGAAGGCACAGGGATGCGACAAACAACCTTGTGGGGTGTGAAAAAACCACTCGAGAACGAGAATAGGATCGTTAAATCAGGGGAGAAAATCAACTCTAGATCAGGACGAATGGTTGAAACTTGGATTGTCAATGACGGCACGAGTACTGTTCAGAAAGAAGAACTTGGTTGCCTGAAGAACAGTGAGCTCAACAAAATAAAGGGTTTACTCGCGAAGGCTAATGATTATCAAAAACAGATGATTCAGGGATGGTGTAATTAATGATTGCGGCCAAACTTATAGGAACTATCACTAGGAGATGTCCTGACTGCAAGATGCACAAAGAGTGTGTCGTTTTTACTTTACACGGAAGAAAAGGATTGTTTTGTGACAAATGCATGATTAAGAACTTTGGAATAGGAGTGATTACGACCAAGAAGAAAATCAGCATTACAACAGAATGGTGTACAGTGTGCGAGTCTTTAAGCATGGAATGTCAGGATACTAAGGTGACTGATACAGCGATCAAGAAGCAGTTCAAATGCAAATACTGTGGACGGAAAGTGCTAAGAAGAGTACTGAAGTGGCGAAGATGAGTGGAGTATTTTATGTTTTTAGATGCAAATACTGCGGTCAATGGGCCTCCAAAGAAGTACGCACAAAAGTGCTGAAGGGAAGTTTTAAGTGTGTTTATTGTAGGAAATCCACAACTATCAAGAGCAAAAGGCAAATCGGACTGAACTTGGATAGCAAAGGACCATGGGACAATCCAATTGCAGCAACAAAAGTATGTCAAGCATTAAATGACTTGCGGGGACGAAAGGATGAAAAAAAGTAATTGGCTTAAGAGAATGAGAATATGGTTTCTGAACAAGAGAATGGCGACTAAGTTCATTAAAGAATTAATGGCGATCAACGAGGTAGAAATCTCTCTAGTGGTTAAGATCCTTGAAGGATTAGAACAGGATAAGATGTATATTGCGAAAGTTCCAAGCACTGTAACTGCAGAAGAAATGCAATCAATAATTAAGGGTTTTAAGATCGCAGCAAGCAGACTGAACTGGACTGCGCCAAAAATAATGTTTATGAATACTGAAGTAACGATCACCGAAAAACCGAAAGGGAGTGTAAAACCATGAAGAGATTTGTATACAACCAGAAATATGCGCGATTACTCGTTGCTATGACAGGAGAAGTCTCTCAAATTGACGAATTGGCAAGAAAGATCCATGCAAACGCAGGGCATCTGAGAATAGTACTTGAGCAATGGAGCAAAGAGGGAGTCATCGAGAAAGATAAACCCGGTCGAGATTATAAGATCAGGTTAACAAAGAAGGGAGAAGCGATAAGCATTAAACTTGCTGAGCTGATGGACTTGGACAATAACTGGAAACCCCAGAAGGAGTCTACAAATAAAACGAGTGAGGGAAAGAAGAATGATGGAACCAAATCAAGAAGCACAACAAGCAGTACCGTATAAAACAGACCAACAACCACCAGATACCAAATATGAAGTCGAAGAGAATGGTGATGTTAAGATTACTCAGGTAGTAACTACTGTGAGTTTTTGGAAGTACAGAGAATATCTGACTTTGATGCGACAGAACGACAAAGCATTGGAAGATACCAAGTACAATACTTCTGCAGAATTTACTGAGAAGATGAAAGAGCAAGAAAAGAAGATCCAAGCAGAGATTGACTTGATGAATCCGGTAATGAGTGAAGCTGAAGAACTGACCAAGAAGGACTATGAAAAGCAGCGACATGAAGGGTTGAAGAAGAACTTGCTTGAATCAATAGAAGCCAAAGAAACACCGTATCCATGGTTTACTAACATATGGGCGAAAGTTAAACAGGAAGTGAAGGATCCTATTTTTAAGGAATTAAGTGCAACAGAACAATCTAAGTTGTTGAAGATTATGGCGAGGTTGAAGAGAAAAGGTGCATGAGAATGCCTGTCTCTTACCAAGCGCAGAGATTATGCAAACGACTGACTGACTTCGGAAAACAAGATGAAATTAATAATTCAAGGAGAACCGGTGGCGAAAGGACGACCGAGAGTAGCACTCAGAGGGAAGTATCCAACAATCTACACGCCAAAGGAAACGAAGGAAGCAGAAGAAAGGATCATCCTTCAGACGAGAAGACAAAAGCCAAAGGAACTTATGACTGGACCGATCGTAATGGATATAGTTTTTTTTAAGGTCAAACCGAAGAGTTACTCGAAGAGCACAATCTACTGGACTAAGAAGCCTGACATTGATAACATGATTAAACTGGTCTTGGATGCATTGAATGGGGTTTTTTATGTGGATGATGCGCAGGTCATGAGAATAACTGCAACGAAGCAGTACAGTGATTCGGCCAGAACTGAAATAACGATTGAACAATACGGAGAATTGAACGATGACTCTTATTGAGACAAAACAATTTAAGAAAAAGAAGGCAGAAACCTTCGAAACACATGGAGAGATGAACGATGGAGATAACAAACGTACCAATAAAAGACTTAAAACCAAACGAGAAGAACCCGAGAAGAATAACAAAGCGTGAAGTACAAAAGCTCATGCGATCCATCGAAGAGTTCGGATTTGTAGATCCAGTGATCGTAAATAAGCACAAGACTAGAATGAACATTATAGTTGGTGGACATCAGAGAGTAGATGCAGCAACAAAGCTAGGAATGGTAGAGGTCCCTGTGACTTATGTTGATTTAACAGAGGAAAAGGAACAACTGCTGAACATTGCACTGAACGAGATAAGTGGTGATTGGGATGATGACAAACTGTTCGAATTATTAAAAGATTTAGAAGAGCGAGGAATAGACCTAACACTCAGTGGATTCGATGAGCCAATACTCGATGAGATACTCTCCCGGAAAACTCAAGCAGAAAAGGATGCAAATATAGACCAGACTCCAAACGCTCCAGATAAACCAAAAAGTAAGCATGGGGAAGTGTATATTTTAGGCGATCATAGACTAATGTGTGGGGATAGCACGAAAGAAGAAGATTTTAATTTATTAATGAACAAGCAAATAGCCGATTTAAGTTGGACTGATCCTCCATATGGTGTAAGTTACAAAGGAACGAATAATCCAAACGGAAGAGAATGGGACATCCTGAAGAACGATGACCTGAGAGAAGATGAACTCTACCAATTCTTACTAGGAATCTACAAGAATGTATGCAAACACACTAAGAAGAACGCACCAATGTACACTTGCTATGCGAGCACGAATCACATAATCTTCGAGAACAGTCTTAAAGAAGCAGGATGGCTTATTAAACAAACTCTGATATGGGAGAAAGGTCATGTACTCGGCCACAGCGACTATCATTGGACACACGAACCAATACTTTACTGCAGAAAAGAAGATCATCCTTCATGGTTTGGCGATCGTACTCACAAGACCGTAATCCTGAACAGTACAGTGGAAGACTTAGAAACTCTGAAGAAAGAAGAATTAATCAACATGATTGCAGAAATCCGAAAAGACTCAGACCTTATCAGAGAGAAAAAGGATCCAAGCAGCGAATACTTACACAGTACACAGAAACCTGTAGGACTTAGCAAGAGACTAATCAAGAACAGCAGTAGACCAAACGACTTGGTAATAGAACCATGCTGTGGAAGCGGAAGCACTTTAATGGCGTGTGAAACAAGCGGAAGAAAATGCTATGCAATGGAACTAGATCCAAAGTATGTAGATGTGATACTAACGAGATGGGCAAATTTCACCGAGAAGGATCCTATCAGAGAATCAGACGGAGAAAAATGGAGCAAGATAAACCAATAAGGTACTTCAGTACTTTCACAGGTGTGGGTGGGTTCGAACTAGGAATAGAACGAGCCATACCAGGAGCCGTCTGTGTGGGGATGAGTGAGTTTAATAATCATTCGAACAAGGTACTCAAGAGACAATTTAAAGGAGTGAAAAACTATGGAGACATTACAAAAATCAAAGAAGATGAACTACCCGACTTCGACATCCTATGTGGCGGATTTCCTTGTCAAACTTTCTCAATTGCTGGAAAACGAATGGGCTTTAAAGATACAAGGGGGACGCTTTTTTATGACCTTGCGAGGATTGCTAAATGCAAAAAGCCCCCGATTTTATTCTTTGAGAACGTCAAGGGGTTACTCTCTCATGAGCAAGGGAGTACAATTACCACTATCCTCGAAACTTTGGATGAACTGGGGTATGATGCAGAATGGCAACTGCTTAACAGCAAGCATTTCGGAGTACCACAAAACAGGGAGCGTATCATCATTATCGGACATCTTAGAGACTACAGTGGACCAAAAGTATTTCCTATCCCCAAAGCAACAGGCGGAAGTGATGAAAAGGGCAAGGGAAAAACAGGACTCAAAGAAATAACCCCCAAAGGAACAAGCCAATGGGACAGAGTGTATGATGCAGAAGGAGTGTCGAGTACTCTGACTTGCTCGGGAGCTGACAACGGATTGTACAAAGTCAAAGAACAATTGGAAGAAGCTAAACCTCGATGGGGGGATCACTACAAAACACCTGAAGACATCAGTCCAACATTGATGGCGATCGGGAAAACAGATGTGACGAATGTAATCATGCACAGTCTACAGACCAGGAACGCAGACCGTCCAAGCCTGAAGAAGAACCCTAAAGCAGGCGGAAGCGGTCACATAAGCAAGGTTGAAGAGGCGTACTGTCTCGACACAGGGAGCACTCAAGCAGTAGAAGTGGACACTCGCATCAGAAGACTAACTCCAATCGAATGTGAGCGATTACAAGGCTTCCCGGACGACTGGACGAAGTACGGAACAGAAGAAGACGGCTCAGATGTCCTGATAAGCGACAATCAGCGATATAAGATGATGGGGAACGCTGTCACAACAAATGTAATGGAAGCAGTAGCAAAGAGAATACACCTTGCGCTATTGCACCGTAAGTTGCATATGAAACAACAGGAAACAACCCCATGATTTCCTATGGAGACTAACTGATGAATACTGAAGAAAGGGAAAAACTCAAGGACCAAGTAATGGATATGGTGCTGACCGGCTATTCTTATAGAACTATTGCTCACAAATTAGGCATCGCACGAAGAAGTATAGTGAGTTATGTGAAGGACCGGCGAAGAGAATCGATTGATGCAATGAGAGTTGGTGTGGAAGACCAAATCGCAGAGATGGAAATAGGCAAACAGAAAAGGATCCAGAAACTATGGATTATCGTACTGGACAGCTCGACTAAGGTTGGCGATCGTAATAGAGCAATTCAATTATTACAAGGAGAGGAAGTGTTGGACATTAAGCGAAGGCAACTGGTTGGATTATTACCACAGGAAGCTCCTCAGATAGCAATTCAGAATACAAATGTGGTTGAAGGCGTGACTACGATAGCAGATAGCATAAGAAGGAATTATCCTGAGATGTTGGAGAAGTTCAAGATGAACAAGGCTCAAGTACTGGACAATAAGAATGACTGAAGGACCGACAGATAAAGAACTGACTGACTGGGCGATCAAGAACAAACGAGTAGACATCCTTGTAAAGCACAAATGGGGTTTCACACTAAGCAAAGGCCAAGCAGACATAGTGCGCAAAATAGCATTTATGGAAGTCAGGAAACTCAGCATATCAGCAATGACAAGATACGGCAAGACTCAATGCGTAGCCTTCGGATTCGCTTTATTACTTGATTTCGGAGTCCCGGCAAAGATAGGATTTCTCGGACCAAAGAAAGAACAGGCAGGACTTATCAGACAATACCTCGCAGAACTTATAGTCACAGATAAGAGTTTATTAAGTAAGGCTCAGATTTTCACAACAGGAGAAGCGAGAATCGCCAAAGAAGCGAGTAGAAACAGAATGACGTTCACAACAGGAGCAGAATATAGAGTTTTCAACGGAGAAGGAGATGCAGACAGACTGATGGGATTCGGATGTGACATACTCGTAAGGGATGAAGCGTGTCTGATTAATCGTAACGCATTCACTAAAAGCAGTCGTATGCTTGGGGACAATCCTGAAGAAGCAATAGAAATAGAACTCTACAATCCATGGAATAAAGACAACAAAGCCTTCGAGCACACATTAAACCCTGAGTGGGAAGTAATCCATATCGGATGGGAGCAAGCAGTGAGAGAAGGACGGACCACAGAGAAGTTCATCATGCAGCAAAAGAAAGATGTTTCTCCTTTAGAATTCACAGTACTTTATGAAAGCAAATTCCCTGAACAATCAGAGGACAGCTTATTCAGTCTTGATTGGATAACTAACGCAGAGAAAAGAAAGTTTAATTTTCAAGAAAAGATAGATCATCTACTCCAAGAGCTGAAGGAACTACAGACTAAACGGTTCAAGATGGGAGAGGGAGAATTCAACATACAAACTCGGAACATCCAAGAAAGGCTTAAAAGTTTTAAGAAAATAGTAGCGTGCGATCCTGCAGAAATGGGACTGGACGAGACTGTAATCATTTGGGGAATCGAATGGGAGAACAAATTCCAAGTGGTCGGGAGTTACAGCGAGGCAAAAAGCGATCCGATGAGAGTAGTCGGAAAGATAGTGGATGTGGCTCAAGAATTTATAGAAGAAGAACTCCAAGGGCAGCTTAACATTGACCGAATAGGAATCGGGGCGGGACCACTCAGCAGATTAAAAGAAGTTATCAGTGAGAAGAAACTCAAACACTTAAAGGTAGTTGGGTGTCATTACGGAGAGAAAGCAATCAAGAATGACATTTTTATTAATAAGAAATCAGAAAACTACTTCAGACTCGCAGACTTACTAAGAGAAGACCTTATAGACATCCCTGAATCGCACAAGATAAGAGGGCAACTCACAGCAGAGAAGTGGGAGCGGACAAGTGCAAACAAGAAGAAAGTTATAGATCCAGAAGATAACAGTCCTGATTGGGGTGATGCATTGGTTTATTTTGTTTGGAAGGACAACAAAGGCTTCGCATTCGGGTTCGGTTAGATATGGTGAGCCATAAAAATATTTATATAACAAGAAAGTTCTTATACAGACTATACTAATCCTAAAGTCGAAAGACATGGGCTGGTAGCGAGTTCATCCAGATGGGCGGGTTGAGAAATATCCTTCGCTACATTTCCTATTTATGGCATCACTAAAAAACTGGTTAGGCTTTGCAAAAAAGTCGGTAATGGCAGTAGACTCTATAAACGAGACTACACGAGAAGGAATCAACAAAGGTTATATCCCGAAGTTTTTATACAAACCTCCTTTCGGATACCCACGATTCGCAAATGTCACATACATTCGCTACTTAGCGAAGACTCCGTATGTTGAGATGTGCATCAGGACCATTATTGATGAGATAGCAAGTATTGAGTGGGACATCGTACCATGTGACGGTATGGAAGACCAATCAGATGATGCTGAGATAGAACATATTCGTAACTTTTTCTTAAACCCAAATACAAACAAAGAATCCTTCGAAGAAGTATTTATTCGTATGCCAGTGCGAGATGTGCTTGAAGTTAACAGTGGAGTTCTAAATAAAGTTTTTAACATGAAGGAAGAAATGGTGGAGATTGTAGCTCGAGATGGCGCAACATTTACTAAGAACCCTGATGTGCATGGAATGTATACTCACCGAGACGAATTGGTAATGCCAAGTAAGATCGTGGATGATACAGTCGGCCAAGAATATCTTAATCCTTACACAGAAATCACTGCTCAGACGAGCAGAGAGAAAGCAGCATATTTCCAATACGGATGGATAGCAGGACCAATCCCTGTGCCTTTCGGAAAGAGAGAGATTATATGGATTGAGCAAATGAAGAGAACGGACGATCACTACGGTCAAAGTCCAGTACAAACACTCGCTAAAAGTTTACAAATGCTCATGTACATGATTGAAAGCGATCTTGAATATTACAATGACAATAACGTGCCGAAAGGAATCATCGGTCTAGAAGAAAGTGATGCTGATGAGATAAAAGCGTTTAAAGAACAATGGTTCGAGAGTCAAAGAACAAAGGATGAGTTCGGTAACTGGAAGAAGATCATGAACAAGGTCCCTATCGTTAACAAGGCTCCGACTTTTACTCGTGTGGAATTCAGTGCAGCAGAGATGCAAGTAATCGAGAAACAGAAGTGGTACACTAAAATGGTGTGGGCTTGTTTTGGAGTTACGGCAACAGAACTTGGTTATACTGAAGATGCAGGTGGAGCAAGTAATCAGATTGTACAGTCTAAGGTGTTCAGGAAGAAAGCTATTAATCCAATGCTTCGGAACTTAGAATCTGACTACAACATGAGCATAATCCCTGAGTTTGACTATTACGGAACAATCAAGACTGATAGTGGCAAGACGATTAAACGGCCTAAGTATCAATTCAAATTTAAAAAGTTTGATGTTGACGAAGAAAAAGTCAAGTATGAACTTTACAAACTGCAAACAGAATCAGGACTTAAAACAATCAATGAAGTGAGAACTGAAGAAGGGCTTGATGAACTTGATTGGGGAGACGATGCACCAAAGGACTGGATGCAGGCAGAAAACAATTGGAACATGAGTGGGATGGGAAACGAGCCAAAGGATCCTCGAGAAACTGCAGAGAAACCAATGTCTGAACGAGAAGATGATGCAGATAATCCAAAAAAGCCACAGGAAGAAGTAGACAAGAAGAGTCTGAGAGGACCTCCTGAGAAACCAACTGAGGATCCTGATGCAGAACCTGAAGAAGACGAAGACGAAGACGATCCTGATAAAAAAAAAGTTAAAAAAAAAGCTCAAGAGATGAGCAATCCTCTAATTCTTAAAGAAAACGAACGACCAACAGGATATGGACGACTCGAATCAGCGATCCATTACGTGAACAAGCAGAACGAGAAAGAAATCAAGAAGTTACTTTCTACAATAGCAGGAAGGAATACTCTGAGCGAGATTAAAGGCATTCCTGAAATTATTGCAAAGATTAAAACACTCTTAGGCATCGGAGCACTCAAGAGTATCACTGACGAAATCATCAAGAACAACTACATGAAAGGATGGGACCAAGCCGAGAAGGACTTGGGAGTTAATATTCTCCCCGACCAGAACGCTATAGATTTTATGGCAGACTACACGTATGATAATATCAAGGGAATGAATGACGATATTGCAGAGAAGCTGAGACAAGTGATGCAACGCAGCTTTATTGACGGAACCCCCCTCACTGATGTAAATGCTCAAATCACTAAAGTCTTCGACGTGGGAGATAATCGTGCGAACATGATTGCGAGAACAGAAAGTAATCGTGCAGCAAATCATGGGAGACTGCATGGCTACATGAAAAGCGGTCAACCAGGAACAAAAGTGTATAAGGCTCATTTAGATGGACGGACGAGTCCGTTGTGTAAACGATTAAACGGCCAAGAAGTTGGACTCGAAGAAGACTTCAAGGATCCTAAAGGTGAATGGAAAGGACCAGTTCCTCCTGCGCATGTTAATTGCAGAAGTAGTTGGGCATTCAGAGCTGAATAATGCTCTACCCTAAAAATATTTAAATAAAAAGGAGTATGGATTAAGACTATGGCAGACGAGATAAACAATGAATTTGTGTTCTACAGTGATAAACTGAATTATAAAACTGTAATTGGCGCAAAGGGAAAAGAGTTTTTTATAGAGGGATATATTTCTACAGGAGACATCGACCTAGTGAACGATATCGTGACCAAAGGCTGTATGGACTCTATGCTTTCTCAGTTTGACCAACGAAGTATTAAACTCGACTTTGAACATGAAAC
>Ga0208647_1000093_pt1 | contig 39047 bp, 37 predicted proteins | sample AntAceMetag02UKA_FD_184765 | JGI IMG/M metagenome (GOLD analysis project Ga0208647, IMG submission 184765) | Saline lake microbial communities from Ace Lake, Antarctica - Antarctic Ace Lake Metagenome 02UKA (SPAdes) (version 2) | ecosystem: Environmental > Aquatic > Non-marine Saline and... | reverse complement strand
GTTAGTCTCCTTTAATGGTATGGTTGTACATTCATTATAGCACGGGATTAACTACTCTTTTTTATATAATTAAAGAGTTTAAAAAATAAAGAAAAAGTAGTGAAAAAAGAGAACTTTTGACACTACCAACGCAATACAAGGGGGACTATATGAAAGAAAAAGTTATTATTAAAAGACTTGAAGAAGTGATTTATAAAGGGCGTCTTCTCAACATCCCTATAAAAGAAGATCATATTGTCAAAAAAAGTATTGAAGTCTTTGGAGACGATGAACCTTGTATTATTCATCAATCTTTTGTAATCAAAGAAATTCTGACAAATTTACTAGAATTATTCAAAGACAAAGATATCATCAAAGGAAAAGATTATATTGAAGGTCTAAGTTTCTTAAACTATGAAGAAATAGAATCTATTTCTTTAGAATTAGTGAGGAAAAAATAATGAAGGTATATTTAGATAATGCTTCTACTACAAACGTAAGTAAAGAGGTCTTTAGCGCTATGCTTCCCTATTTCACTGATGAATTTGGTAATCCATCTAGTTTGCATGAACAAGGGATAAGAAATAGAAAAATCATCAACAAATCAAGAATTCTAGTAGCTGATGTATTACATTGTAAGAAAAATGAAATATTTTTTACAAGTTGTGGAACAGAATCAATTAATTGGGCTATAAAAGGCCTTGCCTACAACACTAGTACAAAAGGTGGTATAATTACCACAAAAATCGAACATCACGCCACATCTGAAACTTGTAAGTTTTTAGGTGATAGAGGATATTCAGTAAGTTATGTCAATGTCGATAAAGAAGGGTTCATTGATTTAGATCATTTAAGAGCAATAATTAATGATAATACTTTACTTGTTACAGTGATTATGGCAAACAATGAAATCGGAACGATTCAAAACATTAAAGCAATCAGTAAGATCTGCTATGAAGCAAGTACATATTTACATGTTGATGCTGTTCAAGCAGCTTGTCATACCTTATTAGACTTAGAAGAATTAGATGTAGATTTATTAAGTATTTCCGGACATAAATTCCATGCTCCAAAAGGAGTAGGATTATTATATGTTAAAGAGGGTACAAAACTAGCTCCATTAATTCATGGTGGACAACAAGAACTAAAAATGAGAGCTGGAACAGAGAATGTTGCATTCACTGTCGGTATTGCTAAAGCTCTAGAAATAGGAATTGCAAATCTTGGTAAGTATACAAAGAGACTAAACTCATATTCAACTCTATTTCTAAAAAGACTTGATGAAGCTGGCGTAGACTACATATTAAATGGTCCTGAGATTGGTGAAAATAGACTGCCTGGTAACTTGAGTTTATCTTTTAAAGAACTTGATGGTTCAGTGATATCTTATTTGCTGAATAAAAGAGGTATTTATGTATCTACAGGAAGTGCATGTGACAGTGAATCAATTGAACCAAGTCACGTTATATCGGAAATAGGAGTACCAATTGATTATATTAACGCAACGATTAGATTCTCAATTGGGAATGAAACAACTCTGGAAGAAATAAACTACGTGATTGATAACTTAATTGAAATCATTAAATTAGAAATATAAAAAAAGGCTAAGGCCTTTTTTTATATTTCATAATCGGTAATTTCTTTATATTCACCTAGTCTTAGATTTTCATCTAACTTAATTTGCCCAATCTGAACACGTTTCAAATAAACGACCTCGCGGTCATAATGTTCTACCATTCTTTTTACTTGATGAAACTTTCCTTCTTTGATAGAAAGGTAAAATTCCAGATCATTAATCTTCTCAACAATTGGTTCGTTTGGGGTAAACAGGAAATCTCTACCATCCATTATCTCAAATTCAAGTTCAAGAACTGAGGGATCAAGAAATTCTTTATCTACTCTCACAAAATACTTCTTATATACATTCTTGTTAGGGCTAATGATACTATGAAGTAAACTACCACTATTTGTTAGTAATAGGAGTCCTTCAGTATCTTTGTCGAGTCTTCCTGCAATGCTTAAATCAAACCTTGAATAAGGTTCATTTATAAATTCCATGACAGTTTTATCTTTAGAGTCACTATTAGCACTAAGATACCCTGAGGGTTTATTCATCATGAGTAGTATTGTTTCTTTGTAATAGACTTTCTCACCATTAAATATAACAGTGTCTTTTAAAGGATTGATCTTAAAAGCAGTACTATTCATAAGTTCATCATTTACGAAAACTTGTTTATACTTAATTGCTTTTTGAATCTCTTTTCTAGTTCCGTACTTTAAATTTGATAAAAATCTATCTAATCTCATATTCATCATCCTCTCTTATTACTTTATTACTTTCTTTTATAATATAAATCATTTCAAAAACTAGTACTACATTATATAAAAATATACCAACAAAAGCATTTGTTATAAGTATGCTAATTCCAGATATTTCAATCATATTATGAATTAGAGGATTAAAGTATATTGTCATAATCAGAAGTAACAGAAGAAAAATTCTTGCATTCTTTATTTCAGAATCATAAATAGTCCAAAATACAAATATAGTATACCCTATAATTGATAATACTGATATTATGATTCCAAATATACTATATATGTCAGTGCCAAAAGCAAATGATGTAGTTAAGTAATTAAGAACTGCAATTACAATCATAAAAACACCAAGAGATTTTATTGAAATTTTACTATTTAATTGAGTGATTAAAATAATTGGAAAAACCAGTCTTAGTACAAATAGAAAGTGTGCTAGTGTTTTAGAATATGAACCCAATCCATCAATCCCATTAGAAATATAAAAATGGTCGTATAGAGCCATTTGTATTAGAATGAAAATTACTTGAGACAATGCAATTATCAAAGCTAAAATATAACCTTTTTTCAACATTTAAACACCTTCTTCTTCTTCTATTATTTTACCACATATATGCCATAGAGCAAAAAAAATCTTAGTTTAAAAACTAAGATTTTATTGTATAATTTCTTTCATTGTTTTAAATATTGAGTAACCAGATAATTTTTCAAAATCTTTATCAAGTTGTTTCTCTATCGATATAGAATTTATGATATTTCTATATTTTTTATAGTTTTCTAAAAGTACCAACTTAATAATTTTTTTATTGTTCGCGTCTTCTATTGAAGCAAGAAACTCAATTAAAAATATTGCTTCATCAGTAGTATATAAATCAAAATCAATTGGATAAGAATACATGATCAGTCTCCGAAACTAATTCCAATAGCTTTTGCAGATTGCACCATTTGTCCTTTTGGATCAACTTGTTTTTTTCCACCTTTTGATGTTTCTCCAACTTCTCCATTACCAACAATTTCCTCTAAAGGAATATTGGTAATATCACGTCCTATAAGTTGAACCATTACTCCACTTTTTCCTTGCATTAATAACTCTACAGCTTCAACACCAAACATCAGTCCAAGTGCTCTATCAAATTGTGAAGTTACACCCCCACGTTGAAGGTATGCAAGATTTGTATATCTAACTTCATGATTAGGAACAAGATTGTGAAGTTGTTGTGTTATTACTGCACCAATTCCACCAAGTCTTACAGTATCAGGACTATCTTCTACAGTTTCACGCACTGTAAGGTCTCCGCCAATTGGTGTTGCTCCTTCACTAACAATAATAATTGTAAAGTTTCTACCAAAGGCATCACGTTGATTTATTTTTGCAACAATTTTATTAATATCATATGGGATTTCAGGAATGATGATTACATCAGCACTACCTGCAAAACCACCCTCAAGCGCTAGCCATCCTGTCATTCTTCCCATTACTTCAACAACCATTACTCTATCATGAGAAAAAGCAGTTGTATGAATTTTATCTAATGCATCACATATTGTTTCAAGTGATGTGTTAAATCCAAATGTTACATCAGTTCCAGGTAAATCATTATCAATCGTTTTTGGTACTCCAATAACAGGGATACCCTTACGGCTAAAGTCTCTAGCACTCGTTAAAGTACCATCTCCTCCAATAACGATTAAAGCGTCTACTCCTAAATATTCCAAATTCCTAACAGCTTCATCAGAAACATCTTTATTGACATATTTTCCTTCATCATCTCTAACACGATAATTAAATAAATTATCTTTGTTAGATGATTTTAGAATTGTTCCACCTTCGTGTAAAATTCCTGAAACTGCTTTTAAATCTAAATCTCTGTGAGCATTTTCTATAAGTCCTGAAAATCCTTTCGTAAATCCTACTACTTCTAATCCGTATTTTGTTACTGCAGCTTTTGTTATTCCATTAATTACTGCGTTAAGACCACTGCAGTCTCCACCACCAGTAACAATACCTATTTTTCTTATTTCTTTTTTCATTTCGATATACCTCCATTATAAAAATATCACCTCCATTATACTTGTTTTATAGCACATAGTAAATAGATTTACTTGTCTGAAAACGTTTTACTTACTATAAATTGTGAGATACTCCGATTTTTTATTAAATGTTGGAAGTATAACAATTTACAAAAAATCTCCAAAGTAGTGAAGTAATTATATTTTCAATTCCAATTTAACTGGGCAATGATCGCTCCCGTGTATTTCAGTTAAAATATCTGTTGATACGACATTATTTAAAATATCGTTTGATACAACAAAATAATCAATTCTCCATCCAGCGTTATTTAGTCTTGCTTTAAACATATAACTCCACCATGAATATTTAATAGTATCAGGGTTTTGATATCTCCATGAATCAGTAAACCCACTATCTAGTAACTCTTGAAATTTAGTTCTTTCTTCAATCGTAAACCCTGCATTTCTAATATTTGGTTTAGGGTTTTTTAAATCTATTTCTTTATGAGCTACATTTAAATCTCCACAAAGAATAACTGGTTTAGTCTTATTCAATTCACTATAGTACTCTCTAACTCTATCTTCATATATTTGTCTGTAGTCTATTCTAGCTAAATCTCGCTTTGAATTAGGCACATAAGTATTCACCAAATAAAAGTTATCATACTCTAACGTAATTATTCTTCCTTCATCATTATATCCATCATCAGGCAATCCTAAAACTACTTTATTTGGTTTATGCTTTGTGTAAATTAGAGTTCCTGAATATCCTTTTTTATCAGCATCATTCCAATACTCATAGTAACCATCAAAATGAAAACTTTTCTGTTCTTCTTGCATCTTTGTTTCTTGAATACTAAAAAAATCTGCATTTTCTGATAAAAAGAATTCTTCAAATCCTTTTTTCATGCAAGCTCTAAGACCATTCACATTCCATGAGATAAACTTCATATAAATCACTCCCTAATATCTATAATATCATACTATATAATAAGACTTTGGAAATTTTATAATAAATATACCCTATAATTACGATAGTTTAAATTGTGTGTTTTCTTACACTATAATATTAATGGAGTTTTTTGTTTTAAACTTAGACACTATTTTGTTATAATATTTGTGAGGTGGTAATATGCTGTTGATGAAAGATGTAATTAGAGAAGGTCACCCAACTCTTGCTTTAAAAGCTAAAGAGGTTAAAATCCCTCTAGTTGCAAAAGATAAAAAGACATTAAAACTAATGATGGAGTTTTTGGAAAACTCTGTCGATCAAGTTAAATGTGAAGAATTAGAACTACGTCCTGGCGTTGGTCTGGCAGCTCCACAAATAAACATATCTAAGAGAATGATTGCTGTTAAATCTATGGATGAATTAAATGAAACTGAACATGTCTATTTAATGGTAAATCCTAAAATAATAAGTCACAGTATTAAAAAAACTTATATTGAAGGTGGAGAAGGTTGTTTAAGTGTAGATAGAGAAGTCGAAGGTGTTGTTCCAAGACATCAGAAAATTACTGTAAGAACTCATTTATTTGATAAAGATACAGGCAAACTAACGAAAAGTGTTATTAGACTTAAAGGTTATGTTGGAATTGTAATACAACACGAAATTGATCACATTAATGGGATACTATTTGTTGATAGACTAGTTGATGAGTTAAAAGATGCTAAACCAGTAGTATTCGCAGATATTGAAATGGAAGAAAATACTTTAAAGGAGGTACTATAATGAAATTATTTATTGATACAGCTAATGTCGAACACATTAGAGAAATGGCTGATCTTGGTATTATTGCAGGAGTTACAACGAACCCTACTTTAATCGCAAAAGAGGGAAGAGATTTTCTAGAAGTAATCAAAGAGATTACTAGTATAGTTGATGGTCCTATTAGTGGTGAAGTTATCAGTTTAGATGCAGAAGGTATGGTTAAAGAAGGAATTGAGATTTCGAAGATTCATAAAAACATGATTGTTAAGATCCCAATGACAGAACAAGGAATTAAAGCAGTAGTGCAATTAACTGCATTAGGAATTAGAACGAATGTTACATTAGTATTTAGTGCTAATCAAGCATTACTAGCAGCTACTGCTGGAGCAACTTATGTTAGTCCATTTGTTGGAAGACTTGAAGATACATTGCATGATGGAATTCAAGTAGTAAGTGAAATACGAGATATCTTTGATATTTATGGATTTGATACTGAAATTATCTCAGCAAGTATTCGAACAGTGAAACAAATGGCTGATAGTGCACTTGTAGGATCACATATAGCTACTGTTCCTTATCCAGTTCTTAAGAAAGCTTTTACTCATCCTTTAACAGATAAAGGAATAGAAGCATTTTTAAAAGACTGGGAAGATGCATTTGGCAAAAAATAATAGACTTCAATTTGAAATGAACCAAAAAAAAGTAGACACTTTTTAAAAAAGAGGTCTACTTTTTCTTTATGCTATCCCCAGTCCCAATTAAGAAGACCAAGATCTGATGCTGAATCAGTTACAACTGTTGAAAACAATAGTAAATAGATTACAACTAATACTCCTGAGTATATGTTAATGAACATTTTATATTTTTTCCCATTATATGATTTGATTAAAAATACAGAGTTGATAGTCATAAATAAAATAGTAAACACTACATGTGCCCAAATAGGAATCACAAACACATATACAAATGCATCTTCAATATTTCTTATACTATCCCAATTTAACCCTACAAGGTACGCTATTATATACAGGCAAAGAATAATTGGTATCCCAAGTTTTCTAATTACATATGCTCTTGGGTATTCAAAATTCTTATACTTAACATATAAAGCTAAATACAATATAAATAATGTAATAGGGGTATTGTAAATTACAGACTCATAAATATATGATTGTTCTACTTCACGTCCAACAAAATAAGTACTGATTCTGTATGCATTTATAGGAGCAAGTATCAGTATTAATAACACAACTACCAAAAATATAATTTCTATTCCTGCTATTTTCTTCATATCTTAACCTCCTTGAACTTTTAAATGAAATATGTCTACTTGTTTATTATACTATTAGACCATAATTATACTATATATATATATTTTATTTATGAAAATATCTTAAAAAAATAAACTCTCAATTTGAGAGTTTATTCTTTTAATTTTGTGTAATTATCCTAGGTTTTCGATTTCAGCAGTTATTTGTTCAATAAATTCTGCTTTATCAATTCCACCAGCAACATTTTTTACACCTTTTGCATATAATTCGTAGATTGGTCCTAATGTATCCATACCAAATCCAGAAGGCATATCATTTTGCCACCATGCATAAGCTTGACCACTATTATTCCATTCAAGTACAGCAGCACTAAGTGGAGTAGATGGAATTAAAGTAACTGTGCTAAATGCAGGAACCATGTTTGCATCTTCAACCATGTAAGAAGCACCTTCAGGTGAATCAGCTAAGTCATTTAAGAATAATTTAGCTTCATCAATTGAATCACTGTCTTTGTTAATTACATAGAATGATGGAGCTCCAATGAATATTGAATCCATTCCAGTTTCTAATGTAGCATGTGGAGCGTATCCCATTTCGAAATCTGAATCAGCGTAACTTGAATCAGTCCAGTTACCTTGATGTAAGAATGCAGCTTGCCCATCAGCAAATTTACCTACTTGATCATCATAAGTACCAGTTAAAAGGATGTCTTCGTCTCCCCATGTAAATAATAATTCTACCCAACCAGCATATTGATCTAATCTATCAGTATCAACAACACCGTCATTAAGTTTGTCAATTACAGATGAATCATCATAATCTAATCCAGCAGATAAATAACCGTTAAAGTTATGAAGTCCTGTAACCCATGTCATACCACTTGCAGCAGCCATAGAAACTATTGCATAGTCTTCCATACCTGATGTTTCAGCATAATACGTTTCAATTGCTTCAAATGCAGTTTCATATGCAGCTTGACTAGTTAAACCATCAGGATCTACTCCTGCAGCTTCTAAGATATCAGCGTTATATGCCATTCCCCAACCTTCTACTGCAACAGGGAATCCGTAAGTTTTACCTTCTACTACAAATTCTAAACCTGTGATATCAGTCCATGCTTCACCAGTAACATCTAATACTTTGTCTTCATAGTCTAAATATCCACCCATACCTTCGATAACGAAGATGTCAGGTTGTTCGTCAGCTTGGAATTCAGCTAAAATTTGAGTACCGTAAGCACAAGTGTCTCCACCGCACGTTTTAACTTCTACAGTAACGTCATTTTCTAATCCCCATGCTTCTGCGTAATCTCTTAAAACTTCGTCAATTTCAACTTTGTTTTGGAAGATTACTAAAGTTTTTTCTTCGTTTTTACATCCAGCTAATGTAAAAACCAATAATACTGCTACTACTAATAATAATACTTTTTTCAATTTCTTTTCCTCCTATTTTCTATTTTTTTTCTATCTTTTGGAAAATTGAAAACTAATTAAGTTGGTAATTTTGTTTGATAAGTGCCGTTAAGTTCAACTAATTTATCATAAACTTTTAAACGAACGTTACCATTAGATGATATTGTTACTTGATCATCTACTTTAATACTTATTGAAACTCCTTGATACATAACCTTTAATTCATAATCATTTATCTCTTTTGTCGTAATCGGACTTATCAATAAATGGTTCTCTTTGATCCGAAGGCCTACCACTCCATATACAAATCCTAAATACGATCCACCCATATTTGCTATATGAAGTCCATGATTTGTGTTCTTTTGAGTGTTTAGGAAATCTGTTTCTAAAACTCTTGTAAAGAAACTACATGCTAAATCATATTTCTTAAGCTTAAATGCCAAAATACTATATATACATTTTGATAAGCTAGAATCGTGAGTAGTAATTGGTTCATAATAATCAAATGAATCTTCTAAAATGCTTCTATCATCATAATCTAACAACATCATTGAAAGCATTGTATCTGCTTGTTTTAATACTTGATGTTTATATAAGAATAATGGATGAAAATTCATTAATAATGGATATTTATCTGCAGGGATCGATTTCAAATCTAATTTCTTTTTCTTAAGAAAAGCAGCATCTTGTGTGAAGATATTTAATTTCTTATCAAAAGGTAAATGAATCTTCTCTGCGATTTCTTTAAACATTTCAATTTCACTACTTGTTATCTTTATTTTACCAATTATTGTCGAAAATTCCAAATTGTATTCATTATAAAGCTTATAAATGTAACTAAAATGATATTTAAGTAGTTGATTTGTATAATAATTATCATCAACTACCGTTGTGTATTCATCTGGTCCCGTCACACTATTTAAATGATAATGATTCCCATTATAGTTCACAGCTTCCTTTAAGAACCTTGCAGATTCAACCATCATTTCAAAGCCATATTTTGCCATGAAATCAAGGTCATTTGTTGCTTCAAAATATTTTATTATTGCATATGCAATATCACTATTTATGTGAAATTGCGCACTACCTGCAGGGTAGTAGGGTGATGCTTCATCACCATTGATAGTTCTCCATGGAAATTTTATTCCTACGTTATATCCAAGATTTTTTGCTTCGTTTCTTGCTTCACTCATTGTGTTATATCGATACATTAATAAGTTTTTAGCTTTTAAAGGATTCGTTAAGATGAAGAAAGGTATCATATATATTTCAGTGTCCCAAAAATAATGACCTTCGTATCCTTCTCCACTCAATCCTTTCGCGGAAATATTATGAATCATACTATCTCCACCACTTGAGTTAAGCTGATATATATTGTAATTAAGTAATGCCTCCATGTATTTATTGTTGTTAATTTTGATATACGATTTATTCCAAAATTCTTTTAAATATTTCTTTTGTTCTTCAACGAGTTTTTCAAATGTAATGTTTTGTAATTCTTTTACAATTTCCAAACTATCTTCTATATAATCTTTTTGATATAGGTTTGATGTATACACGATGTACTTGGTAATATTTATTTCATTACCAGGAGTTACAAAGTATTCTTGTTCCCCTATAAGAATTTCCTCTCCTGAAGTCACATTAAATTTTTCTTTATGTAACATCACTGTTTTTAAGAATAAATCACTTCTCAAAGTCTTTGCGAGAATATAGTTATCTTTTTCTGATGTTTCAAGAATCTCAAATTGTTTAAGATCAGTGTTATGAATTCGAGGATCTTCTCGTTCATAAATAATTTTTTTTGATTCACCTAAATATGATAATACCTTTATTGTCCCTTTGAAGTTAACTGATGTAACTTTTACATTAATAGCAATTACTTCTTTTTTATAAACACTAACTATTTTTCTTTCAGTTAAAATAAATTCTTTATCGTCAACTGTTTTATAGTGAATTTTTCTAGTTGTGACTCCTGTTTCAAAATCATATTCTCTTTCTAAAGATAGTACTTCACAACTATTTAAATTAAGTGGGTGATCATCAACTATGAAATCCATTCTTTGCCCGTCAATCAAGTTGACAAATTTCTGTCCAAATTGAGGGAAACCAGAAAAGTTTTCTTCATAGAAATAATCGTATTTATCATAAAAGGCGTTTAAATAGGTTTGATTATAGTCATAATCTTTACCATAACCTTCAACGAAATTTCCTCTTGTTCCGAGGAAACCATTTGCCTGAGAATAGATTGTTTCATCGATTAACAGTTCTTCTTTGGTTAATCGATTATTTCTGATTAATTTATCCATGATCACCTTCAATCAAATTTTCTAAAAATTTAAAGTTGATTTCATTGATGTCCTTAAAAACTACATCAGCATGATTTAGTTGTTCTTTTGCGCCTATTCCAATGGCATATATGTTCGCTGATTTGATAGATGTTACTCCAGAAATTGCATCTTCGATTCCAACACACTCACTAGGTAATAAATCAAAGTGGTTCATTGCTTTATTAAAGATATCTGGATGAGGTTTACTATTTAGATTTGATGGATCTACAACATAATCAAAATAGTCTTTTATACCTAGTCTACTAATTAAAGTTGGACCATTTTTTGATGCACTACCAAGAGCTATTAAAATGTGTTTCTCTTTTAAATATTTAAATAATTTTATTACTCCGGGAAATAAGTTATCTTCATTAAAATTACTTATTAATGATTTGTATAACTCATTTTTTGTATAAGCTAAATGCTTTTTTTCTTCATTAGAAATAGCTAGAGATAAGCCAATTGATACTAAAATTCTATTCAAAGAGTCCATCCTTGAAACACCTTTAGTAAGTTCTTCAACTGTGTCATCCACCTCAATGTCAAATTTTTCTTTGATGACCATCTTCCAAGCCATGAAGTGCTCATCACTTGTTGATGTTATTACTCCATCTAAATCAAATATAAAAAGTTTTTTCATTTATGTACTCCTTACTTTATTGCTCCTGATGTCATACCTTGAATAATATGTTTTTGTGCAAATAAGAATAGTATTACTACAGGTAAAGCTGCCATTAATACTGAAGTTAAGATTAAAGACCACTCTTTGTCATAGAACCCAGCTAAACTAGCAACAGATAATGGGAGTGTTTGAATATCTGCTCCCATTCCGAGTATCAACAATGGTAGTAAATAGTCATTCCAAATCCACATACCGTTTAATACAAGTAATGTTACAAAGATTGGTTTCAATATCGGAAGGATAACTTTGAAGAATACTTGAGGTTTATTGCACCCATCTATTATTGCGGCTTCTTCAATATCCATTGGAATGGATTTGATGAACCCATGAAATAAGAAAATAGATAATGGTGCTCCAAACCCAATATATGCTAAAATTATTCCGTGATATGTTGATTTAAACTGTATTCCAGTTATATCTTTTAAAGTTTGAAGTAATCTTACAAGTGGTAACATTACAACTTGGAAAGGTATTACCATACCACTTAAGAAAATCATAAAGATAATAAATGAATATTTTGTTTTGGTTCTAACAAGAACCCATGCGGCCATTGCACTAAATATCCCAATAGCCAACAAGCTTATTGAAGTTATTACTACTGAGCTAAAGAAAGCTCCAAAATAATTTATTTGATCTCTACCCATTATTTCAACAACATTATTAAATACTTGGAAGAAGTTTCCAGGTAGAGCTAATGGGTTTCTAATAATTTCAGCTGATGTTTTTGATGAATTAATAATTACAATTATAAATGGCAAGAAAAAGAATATTAGTAATCCAAAAGCAAATATTTCAAGTAGAATTTTTTTAAGTTTACTTTTTGTCATTACAATTCCACCTCTTTTCTCTTATTGTAATACACTTGTATAAGTGCAATTGACAATAAGATAATGAAGAATAATATTGCTTTTGCTTGTCCGACACCCATATTTCTATTTACAAATGCTTCATCGTAAATATTAATTGCTACTAAGTCTGTAGATTGCACTACAGGTAGAAGGGTTTTACTATAAATACTACCAATCCAAACTGGGAGTTTCATTGCAGGTCCACCCTGGGTTAAACTTACAACAGTATCAAACTGTTTAAAGGATGTTACAAGTGTTAAGAACATTGCCACTGTAAATGCTTGTGCAACAAGTGGTAATGTTACTGTTTTTAATCTTTGGAAGGCATTTGCTCCATCAATTTTACTTGCTTCAACTAGGTCCTGAGGTATGTTATTAATAGCTGCAACATAGATCATCATGATATATCCAGCATATTGCCAAGTAACTACAATTATTAATCCAGCTAATGCTGAATTACCATTAATTAAGATACTAGGGTCAAATACTCCACCAAATTGAATTAAGGCTCTATTGAAGATAAATTGCCAAATGTAACCAAGAACTAATCCACCAATAAGGTTAGGCATAAAGAATCCTGCTCTATATACATTTTTTAGTTTTAATTTTGTAGTAACAAGTAAGGCTAGTGAGAAAGCAACAACATTAATGAATATAATATTTAGAACAGAATATATTGCTGTTCTAAAGAATGAATATCCAAATGCATAATCTTTAAGGATTGTAGAATAATTCACAAAACCAATATACGATGGGTCATTTAATCCAGACCAATCTGTTAGAGAAAAATACATTCCCTGTAAAAATGGGATCCCTACAAATAATGTAAAACAGAATAATGACGGGAATAAGAAATATACAAATACACGGTTATTTTGAGCTTTGTATGTCTCTCCAAGCCAATGATTCATAATGTAAGTTCCAAGCTCTCCTCTTTCTTTTTTCTTATCAAATTTCATGATGTCTTTCTTGATAAGACTTTCAATTACTCGAATTAGAAAAACCAATGGAAGAACAATAACAACTAAAGTAGCTACAAATATATACAGTAGTTTCTTCCCAATAAGTTTAAGCATTTTCAATATTTTTTCCATGGTTCACCTCTTATTAGTATTTTTTATAAAAGTTTTTTAAGAAATTCACTATCGATTAACGCTTCATTAGGCTTCATAAAATATTCATCGATTACAACTTTTTGTTTTACAACATTATTTAGTACTTCCTTAATGCTTTTTAAATAAGCTTTTGCGGTTGATTCCCATGTATATTTACTTAGTACTCTTTTTAATCCTTGCGCTTTATAGTATTCATAATTGTTAAGTACTTTTAATATTCCTTTTCCAATATCATCAATATTCAAAACATCTACAAGTACACCGAATTCTTCTCCATTTTCAAATAAAACATCGCTTGGTCCACCGTACTTAGTAACTACAACAGGTAGCCCAGCACTCATTGCTTCAATTGGAGCTAATCCAAATGGTTCATACAGTGCTGTTAGTGCAAAGATACTTTTTTGAATTGAAAGGAATCGATAAGTATCTGCTAATTCCATTTGAGAATTGATACTCATAAATGATACTTTTCCTATTAAATTGTTATCTTTGATAATTTGCATTGCTTCATCTAGTATTAATTTCTCTTCATCTGTTGCATTTGAATAATCCTTAAATGCATTTTCTATACCACGAAGTGATATCAGTAAGTTTGTTCTTTCATTAACCTCACTATTTTTTGCATAAGCTTTTAATAACCCTAGATGGTTTTTCTTAGGATCAAGTCTGCTTGCAAGTATAATGAATGGTAATTTTCTTCTTTTTAATGCTATATCACGATTAATTGTATAGGTAATCTTTTCAGAGTTAACCTTGTTTATGTTATTCCTCCCTGCTGGAGCAAAGACTTTCGTGTTTGCCCCAGGAGGAACAACGTTAATAAGAGGGTTTAAACTATTAGTTTTACTACTATACAAATTGTGGTTATATTGTTCTTCTTTCTCTTGATTTGTTGAAACAAAAATTATGTCTGCATAATTCATCGCTGTTCTTTCAGCTGTTAGTCTCTTTGTAAATTGATATTTTTTATCTAATGTATCATAGTTAGATAAATTTCCACCTAGCTTATCAAATTTTTGTGCTCCAAGACTATGTCCTGTAAATGAATATGGAATATTCGTTTTCGCTTTTATCAGCGCAGCACTTAATCCACCATCACCATAGTGTCCAGTCATAAAGTCAAATAATTTTCCTTCTTTTGAGTAGAATTCAATTATATTATTTGTCCATTCATTGAGATGTTCCCAAAGTAATTCCTTATTTAAGAATAACTTACTCCCACAAGGGATTCTTAAAATTCTTAAATTAGGTGAATCATCATAAGCATCAAATTTACTACTGAATTCAGGGAATTCAGGATCATCAATCTTTCTTGTTACTATATCTACTTTATGGCCTAATTTTGCCATTTCAGATGCGATTTCTTTCACATAAACTAGTTGTCCACCAAAATCTGGATGCATTGTCCAATATGAATCGTTTTTATCAAAGTTTCCTTGGGGATTTAAAAATACAATATGCATAATTTTCTCCTAAATATTAAATTCTTTTTTTATTTTAGAAATGTTTGGTAAATTTGTTATTGCTCCAACTTGTTTTAGACTATATGAACTACATACTAATCCAATTTTTATTGCATTATATATTGTTTCTTTATTAATAATTCCAGCATATAGACCGCTCCAAAATGCGTCACCTGCTCCTGTTACTTCAACTATTTCTTCTGCCATTGAAGGCATTTTAATCCTTTCGCCTTTGTAGCTTGCGATTAGACCGTCTTTTCCAAGAGTCATTACAATTAACTTACAACCAAGCTCTTGGTACTTTAAGATGTATTCTTCTGGTGTAAATCCTTCTCCAAAAATTCTTATAGAATCATCTAAACTAGGTTTAATGATATCCACTTGACCTATGATACTTTTAAGTTCTTCAATATTTATACTATCTGTAGTTTCTAGGTCTTTATGATAATTGGGGTCGAATCCGATGATAATATTATTCTCTTTTGCGAATTTTATAACATTTTCAATAGTTGATCTAGCAGGTTCTTTTGATAAAGGCCAATATGTAAAATGCACTATTTTGACTTTACTTAATTCCTCTTCTAATTCCTTTGTATAATATATATGATAATCTGAGCTCCTATTAAAAGTAAATGTATGTGAATTTTGACTATGTTCTATTTTTACAGTAGTCGTTTTCGTTTTAAAAGTTTTAACATGGTCGTCGCTGATTCCTCTAGATCTTAATTCGCTTTTTAAATAATGACCTGAATCATCATTCCCTACTGCTCCAAAAAACATAGGGTCTAATCCGAGATTTTTTAAATTTACAGCAACATTTGCTGGACTTCCACCAAATAATAATTTACCTTCAATTACTTGATCAACACTAATTTCATCAATTAGAATCTCACCAATAAGCAAAATATCATGTTCTTTATTTGGCAAAGCAAATACCTTCTTGAAGTCCATAATATATCTCCTTTTCATAATCATCAGTTCTAAAGAGGGAAAGCTTTCCATGTTTTGTTAAAAAATATAATTACCTTTAGGTATCTTAATGATATATGGTTAATAATCTTCAAAAACTAAAAAGGGGGAAAGCTTTCCATATATTAGTAAAAAAATAAAAGGTGTTACTTAAATTAAGTATAGCACCTTTTGAAAACGCTGTCAATAATGAATGGGAAAACGTATTATTATTTTTATGCTGTGTCTCCTTCTTGTAAATATACAGGAATTATTTTATTTTTTACTTCTGTTTTTTTATAGAAACTGTCAATGCTTTCTCCAATAGCCTTTGCTATTAAATCAGGTGATTGGCTGACTGAAGTAATTTGTTTACCTAAGTTTAGGAAACTTCTTCCTCCATCAAATCCAATTACCTTTACATCTTCAGGAACTCTTCTTCCAGCTTTTTCTAGTTCTCTAACGACATCACAAGCAACCGCATCCGAAATCGCAAATATACCATCAACCTCAGGATGTTCGCCAATAAGTTTATGTATTCCTTCTGGAATATAAATATAATTCCCTAAAGGATATTCAATATTTACAATATCAGGATAACCCTTAGATTTTAAGTATTCTGAAAATCCAAGTCTTCTTTTTGTTACTTCTGTCATTACAACTGTTGAATCCCCTTGAGCATCATCACCAATAAACATCATGTTCTTACATCCTTGCTCAATAAATCTTTTAGCAGCAAGTACTCCACCATTATAGTTATCACTTGCTACAAATGGTACCCCTTCAAACCTTCTATCAAAAGACAATAATGGTAAACTTTTATTTAAATATTTGTCAACATCATTATTTGTTAGTAATATAACAGCATCAACTCTGTTATTATTTAACATATCTAAATAAACTATTTCTTTTTCTAGTTTTTCACTTGAGTTACAAACCATAACTTTATATCCATATTTAAATAATTCTTCTTCTACATAATATAGTAATTCCCCAAAAAATAAATGAGTACTATTTGGAAGAATAAAAGCAATAATATTATTCTTTTGTCTTTTCATGCTTCTAGCTATTTCGTTAGGCATATAGTTTATTTCTTTAATTACTTTCTCAATTCTGTCTCTAGTTTCTTTCTTCACATATCCACTATTGTTAATCACTCTAGAAACAGTAGCGATTCCTACTCCAGCTTTTTTAGCAACTTCTTTTATATTAGCCATATTAGTCAATTCCTTTCCTAACTAAATATTATTATACACTCAAAAAACATAAAAAAAAAGAAAAATGTGGAAACGGTTTCTCACGTTTCCACATTTAATATATTTTTATTAATCAACTAGGCTGACTTGAATATGTGTTTAGATAATTTTACATTCCATGCAGCAACTTGTACTTGCAATACATAAGCAAGTGCGATTAACAATGCAGTTAGTCCAGCCTCAGGAAACACACTCAATGTTATTGCTAAGGATAATGATAAGTTCCTTATTAATGTTCCATTAACAAGTGCTATTCCATCGCTTCTGTTAAAAAAGAGTCTTGCGGTAACTACAGGGATAGTAAAGAAAAATACATACAGTAGTATTAAAGGTAACAATACATCAAATATGATTGATGGATTGTTTATTAATACGTTTGCTTTTAATGATATTGCTGTGAATATTATTAATACCACTCCTAGTGTTGAGAATAATGGAAACACAGGTTTAATAGACCTATGGAATTTTTCTTCTCCATAGTTCTTTTTTAATACTCTTTGAGTAATATAAGCAAGTAATAAAGGAATGAATACAACATAAAGTATTTGTGACATTATCTTCATTACAGGAACATCAACTTCCGCTCCGAGTAACAATGTTATATAAAAGGGAGATAGTAAAGCTCCAAGTAATACCCCTATAATTACCATTCTTAATGCTTCATTTATATTTCCTTTGGCCATTACTGTCCAACTGATTGTCATTCCACTAGTTGGAAGTAAAGCAATCAACAGTAATCCTAGTCTTAAGAAAGGTAGATCTTTAAAAAACAAATACCCAAGAAGAAAAGCTATTGCTGGAAATACTATAAAATTGATAAATTGCGTTGTAGCTTGTAACTTAATATTCGATTTCTCTTTCAAACTACTAAACTTTAATGTAACCATCATTGGATACACTAACATAAATGTTAATGGGATAATTAAATTCTTTAACCAAGATACATCAACGTAGTACCCAACAATTAGTCCGAGTACTATAGCAATTATAATACTTATAAGCAAGTTGTTTTTAATAAAAAGTAATAATTTCATATTTTTTCTCTCCTAATAATCATCTATATCATAGTATACTAGAAATAAGAAAATACACAATTAGTATGCACGCAAACTAATTGTGTATTTTCTTACTAAATTATATACTCCTTATTTCACTTTAGTATGTTAAAATGAAATAAGGGAAAATAAAATAGTGCTCTTATTTCATTTTAATGCTAAAACAGAAACATACATTTTTATTCAGCACATTATTTCACAACCCTAAAATCCTGAGCGATCACTATATTTCAGGGTCATATATGGCCTTTTCTTATTGAATATTCTTAATGATATTATACTTCTATAGGCAAACTAATGTGAAAACATAGGACGCAAAGATTTAGAGCTTACTTAATAACAAGTTGCTTGCTATATTTGCTAACCGTTTTTTCGCAGAAGTTCCTAGGGAGCTTTTTTATTAGGAGTGAAGAAAATGATAACTAACACATTAATGATTATTGTGTCAAATCTTGCTTTATTTACTTTTTTAGCTATCTTCATTCCAATCTTGAAGAGCAGGGAAGTATTAAGGGATAATAGAGTTATTCTAATAGCTTCTTTTTTACTTATTATATCTAATGTATCTCTTTATTTAGAGATACAGAGACATTCTATCGCTACACATTCATTTGTTTTAGTGCTTATATGCTACTTTACTATTAGTCTATCCTTTCTTTTATTGATGACACTTATCAATGCTTTATATAATAGTAGTTACAAAGCAAATTATTTTTATATTATTAGCTATTGCATACTAATAGGGTTAACTTATAGTATTCTCTCAATATCTGGAGCAAGTTATATCTTTACAAATATCTTATATGGTTTTTTAATATCAATTCCAGTATTTAAAACCGTTCTGAATATGATTAAAAACAAGGTTCATTTAATTTCAAATGTATTCATATATCAATTTTTAGTACTCGGAGTTCTATATCTTTTTAAAATGATTAACTTGATCTTTTTTGATACAAGTACAAACTTTATAAATCAGTCTTTTATAGACTCTTTATTCAATATGTTTTCTGTTGTACTTATTATAACTATGTTTACCTCTTATCTTGTTGAAAATCAATCTACAATGATAAGTAAACTTAGATCAAACAAGTTTCTACTTGAAGATTCCCTTCATAAAGTGAAGACACTAAGCGAAACTGATCAATTAACAGGACTTGCAAATCGTCATAAGATTAACAGCGATTTAGAAATTCTATTTAAGAATTTCAATTTAAATAACATAAAATTCTCATTAATTATGTGTGACATAGATAACTTTAAGTCAATTAATGATACTTATGGTCACAATATCGGTGATGAAGTCTTGAAATTTGCTTCCAACTTATTACCTAAGATACTAAGAACGAACGATATCATCGGAAGATGGGGTGGAGATGAGTTCATAATTTTACTACCAGGAACTGATAAATCAATAATAATGACTATAGTTAGTAAAATCACTAACAAATTTAAAGAAACAGCAACACCTCATATTAAAGAGTATGTTTCTCTCAGTCTCGGGTGTGCAACAATTGATGATATTATTACATTAGAAGAACTTATCGACTCAGCAGACTCCAATATGTATCATAATAAGAATGGAACAGCAATAGATTGTAACTAATAATCTAAAAACCAAGACATCTCGTTACTATATAGTATCGAGGTGTTTTTATTTTGCAAATTAAAAAGGTCTATTTATGGAATAGACCTTTTGTATACTATTGGTGCGGTCGATGAGATTTGAACTCACACATCCTAAAATACTACCCCCTCAAGGTAGCGCGTCTGCCATTCCGCCACGACCGCAATGTCTCAAAAGAATCTATCTGATTCTTTTGAGATAATTTTACTTAAATAACTTTGATAATTCTCCACCAAATAATGGTATAAATCCTAATGCAAATGCAATTAATAAACTAGTAAACGCAATGTTTACATCTGTTTTAAATAAATCATTAATACCTGGTACAAATAATACGATTAGTAATAATCCTAACCCAAATAATACTGAGTAATTCACATATTTATTTTCAAATAGTCTCATTTTAAAGATAGTTACAGTTTCACTACGTGCTGAATACGTTCTTAGGAGTTCACCTGTAATAATAGTAATAAATGCAAATGTTTCTCCCATGTATTCATGTCCACCAATAATGTTATTTCCTATATAATAAGATATCAATACAGCAATAGATAAAAATACTGCTTGGAATCCAATTGCAATTGCCATTTTTTTATCAACAATTGATGCCTTTGGATCAATTGGATCTTTATCCATAATTCCGTCTTCCTTCTTTTCAAGTCCAAGAGCGAAAGCAGGGAAGGAATCAGTTACTAAGTTAATCCATAAGATTTGGATAGGAAGTAATGGACTACCCCACCCAAGTAACATTGCAATAAAAATTAGTAATACTTCTCCAACATTACAACTTACTAAGTATCCAACAAACTTTCTAATATTAGCATAGATTACACGCCCCTCTTCAACAGCTTCAACGATGGTAATGAAATTATCATCCATTAGAATCATATCTGCAGCTTCTTTAGAAACATCTGTTCCTGTAATACCCATAGCAACACCGATGTTTGCTTGTTTTAAAGCAGGAGCATCGTTTACCCCATCACCAGTCATTGAGGTGATTTCTCCGGTTTCTTGAAGAGCTTTTACAATCATTACTTTATGGTTTGGTGATACTCTAGCAAACACATTTGTAATTTTAACAAGTTCTAAGAATTCAGGATAATCTAATTTATCTATTTCTTCGCCACTTAGTGCGCTATCACCTTTGCTTAATATTCCTAGTTCTTTTCCAATTGCCATAGCAGTTATTTTATGATCCCCTGTGATCATAACAACTCTAATTCCAGCTTTATGGCAAACAGCAATTGAAGCTTTTACTTCTTCTCTTGGTGGATCAATTATTCCAACAAGACCAGTGAAGACTAAATCATGTTCTTCTTTCGTAATATCATCATATTCATTTAGTTCTTTATACGCAAATCCAAGAACTCTTAAAGCAGCTCGTGCTAACCCTTGATTTGCAAGTTCAATAGTACTTCTAAACTTCTTATCAAGTTTAACTAACTTGCCATCAAGTAAATAATATTTACATGATTTAAGTAATTGATCTGGAGCTCCTTTCGTATATAAATATTTTGTTCCATCAATATTATGAACTGTACTCATTAGTTTTCGATCACTATCAAATGGATATTCATCTATTCTTTTATATTTTTCTTTTAATGCTTTTTGCACGACGCTTTTTTTACCAGCTAAAGTAACTAGTGCAAGTTCTGTAGGGTCCCCAATTAATGTTTCTCCTGAAATGGATGAATCATTACACAAAGCACCTATTTCAAGTAATCTATTTATGTTTTCATTATCCCCTTTGATTTCACCATCAAATGAATAACCAGAACCTATTACTTCAATAATTTTATCATTATCAAATATTCTAGTAACAACCATTTTATTTTGAGTCAAAGTTCCTGTTTTATCACTTGAAATTACTGTTGTACTTCCAAGTGTTTCTACAGCTGATAATTCTTTTACAATTGCTTTTTTACTAGCCATCTTCTTCATTCCAATAGCAAGTACTACAGTGATAACTGTCGGTAATCCCTCAGGGATTGCCGCAACCGCTAAACTAACACTTATTAAGAATAAATCTAGGACATCAAATCCATATAGTAATCCTACTATAAAGATTAGTATTACTACTGCGATACTGATCATTCCAAGTTGTTTTCCTAGTTTGTCAATTTTGATTTGAAGTGGTGTCATTTCATCTTCTACTTCGTTTAATAAACTAGCAATATCACCTATTTCTGTATTCATTCCTGTGCTTACTACGATTCCTATTGCTCTACCGTAAGTAACAATAGTGCTCATATAGCCCATATTGATTCTATCACCTATAGGTGTAGAATCAGGGAAAGTAGTTGATGCATCTTTTTCAACAGGAACAGATTCACCTGTTAAAGCAGATTCATCAACTTTTAAGTTTACAGTTTCAATAAGTCTTATATCACTTGGGATATAATCTCCCGCTTCAATAACGACGATATCCCCAGGAACTAAATCGTGTGAATCAATGTTTTCAAGTTCAGAGTTTCTTAGTACTTTAGCACCAGGTGCACTCATGCTTTTAAGAGCGTTAACTGCATTTCCAGCTTTTCTCTCTTGGAACACACTTAAACTAATATTTAAAATAACAATTGCCATTATGAAAAGGCCATCTGTCAAATGTCCACTTGCAATAATACTTACAGCTGCCGCTATTATTAATAATATATTTAGGAATTGAGTTAACTCACTAAGGATCATTCTAAAGATTGACTTTCTTCCTTTTTCATTTAATTTGTTTTCTCCATATTGTTGTCTTAAAGAAAGAACTTCAGAATTTGTTAATCCATTATCTTTTGAGACATTAAATTCCGTTAAAGCCTCTTCAATTGTTTTTCCATATATTTTCATTTTCATCACCTTTTTACATTATAACATGTCTATAATAATTAAAACTATACTAAACTTTAAAAAAATATCAAATGAATCAGTGTTTAGTAATCGACTATCCTTGCCTTATTCCATAGAAAAACGGAAAACAAAGTTTTCCGTTTAGATTTTTTTCTTTGAAAAAACTTTAGAGGATTTACCAGAGAAGGTACCTGACATGTGTCCTTTGGAGTTCTTCGCAGAAGAAAACTTACTACCACCTTTAGTTTTTTCAGAAGATTCATGTTGTTCAGTTTCAACAGCATCTTCTTCTACTACTTTATGTGGTTTTTTTAATTTAAATCTATTTGACATATACTCATCTCCTCTCTTCGATTAATATTACATCCTTATTATACCACGATTCCTAAAAAGGTTGTAAAGTTGTTTCATATATTTGCGCTATTTGTGAGTTTTTACACAGCTTTTTTCTTTTGGAACTTATAATAATCGTAATCTCCTTCAAAATAGATAATCTTTTTGTCTTCTATTTCGCCTATTCTATTCGCTATCTTTTTGATAAAGTATCTGTCATGTGAAATAAAGAGGATACTTCCCTTAAATTCAAGAAGTAATTCTTCTAGAATTTCTCTTGAATCTATATCAAGGTGATTAGTTGGTTCATCTAAAATCATTAAGTTAACTTTATTATAAGTAAGTGAACATAGTTTAAGTTTACTTTTTTCTCCACCTGATAGATTACTAATTAATTTAAAGACATCATCTCTAATAAATAAAGCCTTAGCAAGTTCACTTCTTGCTTTGTTTTGATTTACTGTATGTTCTTTCATAAAGTAATCAAGAACACTTAGTGAAGGATTATCAAACTTGACATCTTGAGCTAAATATCCTATATCAATTCTGCTTCCCCACTTATATAGTGGTTCTTCAAGTGTAGTGTCTTTTAGTAACATTTTTATTAATGTTGTCTTACCACTACCGTTACTTCCAAGTATTGCTAGTCTATCTTGGTAGATCAAATCTATTTTTGCATTTTCTAATAAATGTAAATCTTCAAAACTTTTAGTAATGTTCATTGCTGATAGAACTCTTTTACCACTTCTAGTTGAAGTAGCACTATCCATCTTCATTTTCACGTTTTCATATTTAGGTTTATCTAGCTTTTCGACTTTCTCAAGACGTTTTTCTAATTCTTTTGCTCGTTTAAACATTTTATCACTGTCACGCATTCTTCCCCAGACACGGTATTGCTCTATCTGGTCTTCCATTCTCTTAACCTTTTTTTCTTGTGATAAATATACCTTCATCTCAAGTAAAAATCTACGTTCTCTTTCGATAACGTAGTAACTATAATTACCATGATAAACAATTGCTCTATTTATTGTAAGCTCAATAATCTTTTTACAAACGTTATCTAAGAAATAACGGTCATGAGAAACGACAAGTACAGATCCCTCGTAGTCTTTTAGATACCCTTCAAGCCACTCTATTGATTCTAAATCTAAATGATTAGATGGTTCATCTAACATTAAGATTGATGGTTGTTCTAACAGTATTTTACCAAGCATTACTCTTGTCTTTTCTCCTCCACTAAGAAGGTTAAATGACATTTCTCTCATCGGTTCTGATACCTTTAAGCCCGAACATACTTTATCTATATTTGTCTCAGTTAAGTATCCATCTAGCTGTTCGTACTCATGGATTAAATCACTATATTTATCTAATGCCTTTTCTAGTTTAAGCCCTTTTAACCCATTTAGTTGTAACATTAGTTCATCTATTTTAGATTTTAGTTCATACACATCAATAAATGCGCTGTGCATGATGTCAAACACTGTAACACTATCATCAAAAAGAGGAATTTGATCTAGATATCCCAGTTTTGATCCTTTTCTAAAGCTTACATTTCCTAGTTGGACATGTTCGTCTCCAATTAGTATTTTCATTATCGTTGTTTTACCACTACCATTTGGTCCGATTAATCCTATTCGGTCATTTGTTTTAATATCAAATGAGATATTTTCAAAGATTAAATCAGCTCCAAAGTATTTGGTTATGTTGTTAACATTACATTCAATCATTATGTATCACCTCTTGTTAGTAAATAATAATTTCAAATATATTATATCATATATGAAGATGAGATAGAAAAAGAAAACCAAATCTCTAATTTGGTTTTCTATAGTTTCATTAACACAATTAAATCTGTTTCTTTAATTGAACAAGGTTCAGCTTTATGTAGATCAACTGATAAAATATTCAGTTCATCATTTCTAAAATAACCAAATGGGATAACCTTCTTATTAAAAGCATAATAAGTAGATGCAATAAATGATTTCTTATTTGGAAATACCATTGGGAATTGTCCTCTAAACAATTCACTTGCTTGTCTGATGAATACTTCTTGATCATCTTCTTCATCTTCACTAATTTTAAGAGTAAGAAGATTTTCATAAAATGATTCAGTTTCTTTGTATAAAGCAAGTTTGCTTAATAACAATGAAATTATTTTATTTGAAATAATTGTATTTTTAATATTAAAGTCTTTAATAATGTTATCATTCTTTGGATCTAGTAACTCGACAATAATATTTATGTCACTTCTTATTAGTTTACCTTCTAAGTAGATTAAGTTATTAATAACATTAGCATCTATACTATCATCTTCCTGGTCTTCATCACTTAGTAATACAATCGTGATTGGACCACTTGATTTATTTATCTCTTCAGCAAATGATTCTATGTCTTCATCTTTTATCCAAGTTGCCTTAAAATCATTATGATAGATTTTTTGATATTCACTAAATGCTGATAATATGAAATCTAACTTATTATTATTTCCAATAATATATACTTCTAGATTTGTTGCCTCTTTATATTGTTTTGTTTTCAATGGTAACACATCTGCTTTTGTATTAGATGTTTTATGAATAGTACTTTCATTAAGTGATAAAACGAATAAGTTGTTTCCTTTTCTAGCCAAAGGAACTGCATCACTATGATTATCTAAGCATTCATCAAATGTAGTGTCCTTTAATAGGTACACTTCAGACCCATCAAAAGAGAACAATGAGAGGTATACATCTTCCACACATGAATGAATTATGGTTTGGGCAATGATTTGCCCTAACCTTCTGTCAAAACATATCGGAATCAATTTATGAGGTTTTAAGGTATGAACAACTTTAGACATTGTTTCTATTTTATCTTTTGTTTCAATTCTTTTTATTTCAGCAACGATTGGAGGATTATTAATAAATTTAACTCTTCCGATACTTAATATAGTCTTTATTACATTTAAGTCACTTTTCGACATATCTTTTGTGACATTTTCAAAAGTCCCTTTATTCATGATAATAATTGTCGATGCACTTTCAATTGATATATCTGTTAAATCAGAAGCGAGTAACGGATCACCATTCTTCACAAGTACATTTATATTAGATAATTCTTTATCTTTTTTATTTTGTTTATTAATAGCATTAACAATTTGTTTTTCAGCAAATGTTTTATCAATATTTGCGAGTATCATTAGTGTAACATTCTCACTTTCAATATTGATTAGATCCGCAACAAGTTCTGGTACTTTGTTGTTCCAGTTTAGAATAACGATGTGATCGCTTAAATATATTTTACCTGATCCGCTCTTCTTCTTTTGGAAGTAATCTTTAATTAGATTAGTAGTTAAGGCTATAATTGTTCCTGTGAAAAGAACCATTCCTATAACTAAAACACAAGCAGCTAGGAACAACGTATTTGGATTTTCTAATTCAAGTATAGCGTTTGGTGTTAACATCCACTTTAAACTTCCGTTAGCAAATGCATCTATAAAACTAGTATATGAGTCATCAATAAGCATTGCGATAAAGGCCGCAATACATAAAATAACAATATTAATTACTACCATTAATATTATTACGAATAACATTGGTCTCTTGTAGGTTTTGATACTTACAAGACTTCTTGCTTTAAGTAATCTAGCTTTTAATTTTTTCAAAGGTATTCCCCCTCTTATAGTTCAATTATACACTACAAATAATACCATAAGTTAATAAGAAAACCCAAGTTTTATTAACTTGGGTTTTTGATTTATATAAATCGTTAATAGTCTCTTTCCTAAAATAGACTAATTCCAAACATTCCTAATACTAGCCCAACGAATATAGCAAATATAGAACCATAATAAATAGCAACAAATTTTAAATAGACTTCTTTGCTTTCTTTGTGGAATACAAGAAAATACGATGTCAACATTTCAAGTAGTGACATCATAAGAAGAACAATTAATACTTCATATGCACTATCAATCAATCTTTGAATGAAATTAAAATTAAATATCAGTACTATTCCAATTGCAAATAACACTAAAGACATAAACAAAAAGTATATGAAAGGCCATAAATTATTTTTAAAGTCTAGCTTCTCCTTAAAGTCTATTTTAATTAAATAAGCAAAGACTGTTCCAATTAATGAAAAGACAATCAATAAAAATGTAATAATTGTGAATAACGCAAAGATACTTGAATTAACATGTGAACCCATATCTGATTGAAATTCATTTGTTAATAGTGAATAACTATTCAATCCTGAGAAATCCTGGAAAACAAAAGGATTCGGAACTCTATAAGTGTCACTAATCTTAACGATATTACCACTACTATCAACATGAATAAACTTTATTTCACCAAGTCTCTTATATTCTCCACTAGTGATTGCAAACTTAAAAATTTCATACTCAGTATTGAAGGAACAATGTGCATCCTCAACATAAGCACAATAACTTATCCACTCTGTTTCATTTAGATAATCAAATATTTCATAGTTTGAAAAATTGTTTTCGAAGCCACTATTAACTTTTGTGTTAATTTCACCTTCGAAGTCACTCTTTAGAACTAACAAGTCTATATGCCCGTCAAATGTTTCACCAGCATTATTTGTAACTACTACAGCTACCCCCGCAATACTATCTTCATAGCTAGTTGCAGATACTTGCTTAACGCTTGTTAGTAATAGTAAGCACAATATTATAACTATTTTCTTCATATCATGTATTCCCCTTTTTAACTTTTATTACTTTTTGCTAAAGTAATTCAGTTATTAATATAACTACAAATCCAACAATAAATGCAAGAATCATGTAGTTTAATATTTTCGAATATCCTTTCGGACTAATTTCGTCTCTTTTATCTAGTTTCTTGATTGTCGGAAACAATCTCCAATAAAAAGATAAAATTGAAATAATTAGTGCAACTACAGTAAATAGTTGGGTGTTGTGATTCCCAAAAATCACAACTACAATTCCAATCATTACGAATATTAGTTTTGCTCCAGCTACCCAGTTTATTAAGTATCTTACAAAGTCTTCTGTCTTAGGATCTTTCACTGCTTCATGATAAGCATTAAATACTCCTACTCCATTACCCATTTTAGATTCAGGCATATAATAAAGCATCATTATATTTAAGAATTCTATAAATACAAAAACTGTAATTCCTATTTGAAGTATGTTCATCTATTTTACTCCTAGCTAGTTGTTCATAATGTTTGAGTGTTATCCAATAATATCCTAGTTCAATTAATAAATATATTGTACCAAATATCATGATTGAAATCAAAGTAACATTAATAGAAGAAAGTTCACCTAATTAATTTATGCTTAGAATATTTATAATAATTCCGAGGATAAAATATGTCAATATTTCAGGAAGAGCATCATATAATCTTCTCCAAAAATCATATCTTCCAAAATGATTATACCTTCATAAAATAAAAGCCCAAAAAAGGGCCAACCCTTTACACGGCATATTATATCATATAATAATATATAAAGAACATAGTTTTATACAAAAACTAAGAGATATCTTTCTAGACTTCAAGATACGAATAGAAGTTAGTAGATAGTTTTCTGGTTTTATACGACTAAAAAGTTCTAAAATATAAGAAAAGACAAATAGGAAATCAATCTTATTTGTCTTTATTGTAATACCTATTAAGCATCCTGTTTACGAATAGCACCTGATTGAATCAATTGTTCAATACTTTTTTCCATCGGGATGCTTCCTTTTTTCTGATCCATAGTTAAATATGAATTTAATTGTCCAGTATCACCTTTACGGATGAGGTTCGATGTTGCAGTTGTATTAATAAGAATCTCAAAAGCAGGGATAACCCCATTTCCATGGGCTTTTTTAATTAGTTTTTGAGTTATGATAGCTCTTAGTGAATCTCCAAGTAGAAATCTAATTTGAATTGCTTCTTCAGGTCCAAAGAACCCAGTAAGACGGCTTATTGTTGATTGGACACTAGATGTATGAAGTGTTGATAGTACAAGATGTCCTATCTGACTAGCCTTCAAAGCAGTTTTAATAGTATTTTTATCTCTTAATTCACCTAACATGATAATATCAGGATCTTGTCTTATAATACTTGTTAATCCTTCATCAAAACTATTTAGATCTTTTCCAATTTCACGTTGATGAATGATTGAGTTCTTATTTTCAAAAACATATTCAATTGGATCTTCAATTGTAATGATATGTCTTGTAAATTGTTTATTAATTTCATTAATCATAGCAGCTAATGTTGTTGACTTACCACAACCTGTAGGTCCAGTAACCAAAATAAGCCCGTTAGGCTCTTTTATTAAATCAAATAGTATATTAGGTAGGTTAAGTTCCTTAATTGATTTAAGCTCGTTATCAATTACTCTTAAAGCAATTGCCATGTTGTCTCGTTCAAAATAAATATTTGCACGGAATCTGACACCGCCTAGTTCTCCACTTGTGTCTACTTGACGATCTTTTAGCAATATGTCGTATTTATCACCAGCTATTTTTTTAGCTAATTCAATAACTTCTTCTTTAGTAGTTTTTATTTCTAGTTTAACAATTTCTTTTTGAGTACGAAATGCGATAAAATCGCCACTTGTGATATGAATATCACTTACTTTGTTAAATAATGCGTCTTTTAATAATTCTTCTATCACATAATCACCAATCTTCCTAAGTATCATTATAACAAATTTTTTTGAAATTTCATAAAAAAATATACTATAACTAACTTTTTCTAGTTTAATATAGGTAAATTGTCTAATCAACAAAGCGTTCTAGTTGATGTTTTTATTCATGTTAGTGAACCAAAAGAGTTATTTAAATAATCCACTGTATCAAGAAAAACAGAAACAGTGCAACAAACTCTTTCTTTTATTTGATTAAGATCACTCGAGCTAATGAAGCTTCTGCATCTGCAATTTTTAAAGGTAAACAATACATTGTATATGTATCTTCAACTACACTTTTTAATCGCAATCCTTCAATAATAACAATACCACTACTTAGTAGTAGTTTATGTGTAGGATGACCATCTTGTGATCTTTCGATCCCAAGTGAATCTATTCCTACTCCTCTAATCTTTAAGTCTTTTAAATATGCAGCTGCGGTTTCATCCACAAAGACAAATTCATTATTAAAGTCCTCTTCATAACTGTTTTTAGTTTTGAACAAGACAAAATCATTCTTTTCAATGTTTAAGCCTTTAATATTCTCAAAACCAATAGAGTTTGAAACAGAGGTTAAATCAAATACTTTTGCTTCACCAATTAAATCTTCTAGGACTTCAGAATCAGATGTTTTACCATTACTTATCATATGTAATGGGTAATCAACATGTGTTCCTGTATGAAGACCAATTGTAAGTGTTGTTTCATATCCGCCATCATGCACTCGAGAGTCTGGTTGAATAAAGATTGGTCTTTTATCAAGATTTCTCTTATATGTTTGCATAGAAGGTGTTATCTTCATTGATACATCATAAATCATTTACTTCACCTACTCCTGATAGACGTATTATTTCTTTTAATTCAGAGAATGAATTGTATATTATTGGATTATGTAGTTTTGCTTTTAAGTTTTCTACTGTTTCCCATGATGATTCAATCTCATCCCATCTTGTGAATAGTGTTCTATTCTTGTTTATTAGATCTAATAGTAATTTTTCATAAGCTTCTGGAGTATTACCAGTAGATTTACATGAATGACAATAGTCTAGCACTGCAGGAACAAGGTTTTGCCTTAATCCTGGTTCTTTTACACTAAACTGGAATAAAACTCCTTCTTCTGGTGCAACTTTAATCACTAGTTTACTATTATTTTTAGGTGCATCAGGCCATAGTCTTTTTAAGTTCTCGTCATCTTCAAATCTTATAATTATTTCACTTCTTTTTTCATTTAACATTTTACCTGTTAAGAAGTAAATAGGAACACCTTTCCATCTCTTATTATTGATTTCTGCTTTAAGAAAAACAAATGTTTCAGTTTTTGAATTCGGTTTTACTTGTTCTTCATCTTGGTATCCCTTATATTGTCCTAATATTACATCTTTTGGTTGAATCGTTATTTGTTTTATTAGATTTACTTTTTCATTCTTAATATCTTCTGAATCATACGTTTTTGGATTCTCCATTGTTGCGAGTGAAGCCATTTGTAACAAATGGCTTTGGAACATATCATTAAGAGCTCCTACATTGTCGTAGTATCCTCCTCTAGACATTACTCCTTCTTTTTCTTTCGCTATGATGGTAATACTTTTAATTGAATTATTATTCCAGGCTTGTGAGAATACTGTATTAGCAAATCTTACAACTAAGATGTTTTGTGTCATTTCTTTTCCTAGGTAATGATCTATTCGATATATTTGATTTTCATCAAAATAAGTCCAGAGATCTCTATTAATACTTTTTGCTGTTTCAAGGTTTTCTCCAAATGGTTTCTCAAAAACAATTCTGGAATCTAGATTTCCTTTTTGAACTAGCCCTGATTCGCTAATTCCTTTGGCGATACTTGGGAACAAAGTTGGAGGAACTGCGAGATAAAACATGGAATCTGTGATCCCATCTTCCAATATTCTCTTCTCTAATTTTTTATAATCTTCTATATCATCTATGTCAAAAAGGACATATGTTAAGTGAGGAATAATGTTATCCCAATTCATTTTTCCGGTGACATATTTTTTTGCATCTTCTATATAGTCTTTTAGGGTGCAGTCTTTTCTGGCAATACAGTATATTTTGGTTGTAGCATCCAGATGTCCATCTTCAATGAGTTTATTTAAGGCTGGGAATAACTTTTTGTACATTAAATTCCCTGTTGAACCAAATATTGAAATTGATTTTCTCATTATTTTTTGTACACCTTGTGTCCACCAAATTCATTTCTCATTGAAGCAACTACTTTTTCACTGAATGATTTATCATCTTTTGATTTATATCTAGAAAATAGTGCTTGAGTGATTACTGGGATAGACACTTTTAAGTTTAATGCTTCTTCAACTGTCCATTGTCCTTCTCCTGAATCATCAACTCGTCCTTCAATACGTTCTAATTTAGGATCTTTATTAACAGCACTAACTACTGTATCCATTAATAATCCTTCAATGATTGAACCATTCGCCCATACTCTTGCGACGTCTTTATAGTTAAGATCAAATTTACTTGCTTCAAGTAAATCAAATCCTTCTCCAATTGCTTGCATCATACCGTATTCTATCCCGTTATGAACCATTTTAACAAAATGTCCTGATCCGCTTTCTCCCATGTATGAATACCCATTTTCAGTGGAAATAGCCTTAAACAATGGTTCAATAGAATCAAATACATCCTTATCTCCACCAATCATTAAACAAGCACCGTTTCTAGCGCCACTAGTCCCACCACTAGTACCAACATCAAGATAGTTTAATCCTTTTTCTTTAAACATCGTGTATCTTCTCATCGAATCTGTGAAACGGGAATTTCCACCATCAATCACAGTATCTCCTTTATCTAAAAGATTTCGTAATTCAAGAAGTACTCCTTCTGTAATGTTACCTGAGGGTACCATTACCCATAATAAACGAGGAGTTTCTAGTTTTGAAACCATTTCTTTTAATGACTCCGTAAAAGTTACACCTTGTAGTATATTTTTATTTTCTTCATTTAAGAATTTATCATATCCTAATACCTTAACATTGTTATCAAGCATATTTAGGGCTAAGTTCATTCCCATTTTTCCTAATCCGATTAATCCAACTTTCATAATATCTCTCCTTAGTGATTCAATATCTATGTATATAATACCATATCCATTTTACGGTATAAATGAACTTGCATTTATATATAAAATGAGAAGCCAAAAATTGGCTTCTCATATTTCTATTTATTTTATTTCCTCTTCGCGTTTGATTCTCTCTTTTGTTCTTTGATCAAATGCTTTTTGTTTATTTTCTTTTCTGGTTTTAAAATATTGTCTAAAATATTTCTTATATAGAATTCTTGACGGTATATACACAATCGCAAATGCTACTGCGAATGGTGCTATCGCTACAATTGCTAATCCCATAAATTCAAATATCGCTACTAAGACATTAAATGAACCAACAAAGATGTTTCCAACTTTATTAAAGAATGTACTTTCAGTTAGAATGCTTTTAGTTATAATACTAGATTCTCTTTGATCTGCTGATATCGCTGTAATTCTAAATGAGTACTCAGTATTAGATTTTAAATTACTGATTTCGAATATTGCTTTCCCATCCGGGAATGCTTCTCCTTCATATTGTCTAACAAATTCTCCATTTTGTAATAAATCAATATAGATAATTGCTGCTACATCACTTTGATTTATAACTTCTAATTCACTTGTCTTTTTAGTAGTTGTGACTACATAAGCAGACGGTCTTGAAGTTTGAGGTAACACTACTACTTGTTCAGTAGTTTCATAAATAGTTAAGTTGATTGTTGAAAAGTCTACTAGCGAATCAAAATTCGCTAGACTATCTCCTATTTGATTTAGCTCTGTTTCAATATTAACGCGAGCTTCTTCTAACGTTAAAATATCAGTTAGATCTACTGCAACTTCTATTAATTCAAGAATACGAGCTTGTTGCGTTTCTAAAGCTAATTTTCTTGATTCAAAAGTAGAATAAGCATTTGTGATATCTTCTGATGTTTTAGAATAACTAACTACTTCTCCTGTTTGTTTAATATCATCAATAAAATCAGTAAAGTTAACTGATAATACTCTTATCTTAACAATATACTTTGATGCTGTAATTGTTTCAGCTTCTATATAAGCTCCATACGTATCTAAACTACTTATAACATCATTATAAACAGTAGCTGGAGTAAGTGATGACATACCAAGGCTAGCTGTATAGATGATTTTTCTATTCAGTAATGCTGGAATGTCAGCTGCTTGAATAACGTCTCCACCTTCTAATACAGTGTCCTCAATAACTGGAGCTGGTGGTGTTGGGTCTGAATCAGTTTCACTATAGTCATCCCCATAATAGTCACCTGGTTCTATGTTATCGGATTTTGCACTACAACCAGCTAACGAAAAAGTTAACAATAATAATATTCCTAATAATAATTTCTTGATATTCATTTAAATCCCCCTTACATATTTTATTTGTAACTTTATTATAACATACGATTCGACCATGTCGATGGTTTTGTATGCCCTATAGTAAACTTTTTAATTGGAGGCAATATAACTTATTACTGAAGCAATTTTTCTATACTATCAATTATATCAAGGCATTCTTTTTTGGACATATTAAATTCCAACGCTAGTTTCAATAAGTCTTCTCTTTTTGGATTACCTTCCCCTAGAACTGTCATTTGATGTTCCACCAGCCTTGGTGTTTTTGTTAAGTCATAGGCTGGTGATAGTTGGTATCCTTTATGAAACTCACTATATAAGAATGCAACGTTCTTCCCATGATCATCTCTATTTGAATATAAGACATTAAAAGTCATTCTTTTGAATGCTTCTAATAAATCATCTTGATCAAAACATATTGCTTGTATCACTTGAAACAAGTGTTTATAATCTAGGTTTGGTATTTTATGTGTTGTCTCAAGAAGTGATGATAAAGAAATCATATGTACTCTTTTACCTTCTTCTCTATCAAATCGTTTTGCTCCGAAATAACCTGTACACTGTTTAGAAGGGTAAAGTTTATATGTGTTCACATTTATCCCTGATTGTTGTGCTAGTTGGTTTGCAGAATATTCAAGTTCCCCAGCATTTAATGGATCTAAATGTCCTTTGAATTTGACGATCCATTCTTCTCTCTCAATTTTTAAATGCACTTTTGGCCTAGCTCCACCACTTGAGCCACCAAGAGTATAAATATCATCAAAGTCAGTTTCTGTTTCCAAGTCATTAAGTATCTTTGTTGCATCTTCGGCAAGTAGATCTAAATCATAAGTTCTATCTGGTTTTTTTTCATTTTGAACAGGTTCATATTGCAATGCCCCTAACCCATTATCACTAACAAGAGTTAATCTTGTTAGTGCAGAAAGTTTATCAAAATTAATACCCTTATTAGTTACCATGTTTCTAACTAATAATTCTCCCCAATCATCTGGCAATGAATCATGAAACACACCAAACAATCCACTAAAATAGATCGATTTTGAAATGAAAACTTCATTAGTTAACGGTAAAAGGAAGGGGTTTATAGAAAACCCTTTTAATATCCATTCATTATCATATTGAAATGCTATTCTTTTATTCTCTAACTCTAGTAAATAGCCTACAATTTGATTATTATATTTAACTTTTAGTTTTTTAATATTTATATCCATAATTACATATCCTTTATGTTAATAGGTATTTGTTTGTTAAATACTTCGTTAAAATCATCTAAGCATCCAAGTACTCTACTTAACTTCAATAATGCTTGTAAAGAGATATCTCCACTCAGTTCAAACCTTCTTATTGAACCGTAACTAACTCCAGACCTAACACTTAGATCTCTTTGAGTTACTTTGCTTTCCTTTCTTCTCTTTTTAAACCTTGTAACTAATTCTTGTTTTATTGATTGTTCTGTAGAGATTGTAATAAAATCGCTAATGTCTATTTTTTTATTCATATGTTAATATTTTAGCACTTTTTATGTTTTTTGTCAATTATTGCTAAAATATTAACAATAATTGTGGCTTTCTGAAAAACGCATTAAAAAAGTAGACCTTTTTCAAGCATCTACTTCGTTGGTTTCAATTCAATATATTACTTACTATAGCAATTTCTTAATATCTTCTTTCATACTTTCTGGTTTAATTGTTGGTCCAAATCTCTTAACGACATTTCCTTCTTTATCAATTAAGAATTTTGTAAAGTTCCATTTTATGTTGCTTCCAAGCAATCCTTTTTTCTGTTTCTTTAGATATTTATATAATGGATGAGCGTCGTCACCATTAACATCTATTTTTGAATATACAGGGAATTTTAACCCATAGTTAAGTTGACAAAAACTTTGGATTTCTTTATCTGTTCCACTTTCCTGGTTTTTGAATTGATTACATGGGAAAGCAAGAATTTCAAGGCCTTCTTTATTATACAAATCATGTAAGTCTTGTAATCCTTCGTATTGATATGTGAATCCACATTTACTTGCAGTATTCACAATCAACATTACTTTTCCTTTATTTGTACTTAATTCAACTTCTTCACCTTTTGAGTTATTTACTTTAAAATTATATATTTCTTTCATATTTATTCCTCCTATTTTTATTTTTTAGTTTTGTCTTTCGCTTGTTTTAATTCGTCTTTGATGTAAGATTCAACCATTTCTACTCGATTTTCAACTTCTTGAGTTATTCCTTCAAAAATATCTTCAATGTCATGAATGAATTTATCTACTCTTTTTTTATCCTTATCGTTAATTTTGGTCTTTTCTTCCTTTTTCATTATATGTTTCCCCCTATTTAATTACTTTCTAATTAATTATAACATTTATTCGAACAAAACCCTATTTTTAAGCAATAATATATCGTTTAAAACGGTGTAGAACACCTAAAATTCAAAAATATCATTTTTCAGAGAATTTCTGAAACAGACTGCGACATGTATAATACAAAATTACTTGCATTACTGTAAAAATCACAATGAAATATAACATGAATAAACTAGCGTCATAATACAGTTCTTTTAGAATATTGATTGGGTTAAGAATCTCCCATGAAAAGAAACGAAGAAACCTTCCAATGTATATACCAATACTTGATAATAAGAGAATTGAGATAATGACTAATTCTCTTATTAGCTGTTTCATATTTTGTTTCACCATCAATTCCTCTAACATATATAATGAATATACTCCTGCGAAAATCCCAAGTATCATCGCAAATGCGATTTGGAATATTGTAATAAAAGGAATAATATCTTTCATATATGTTGTCTCTATAAAGAAACTATATGTTTCAGTAGGCATATATTGATAGAAATCAATTTTATCAATATGTATTAAATCTGTGATGATATAAAATGTATTTGGAAAAAATAATACAAAGATTACAAACAGGATAATAGATCCTATTCTTATCTTGTTATAATTAACATCTTTTTGTAGTTTCATGATATACCAAATTAAAAACATCGGAATGTATGCTAAGAAAACATTAAACCCTAACATGAAACTTAAAAAGTGTCTTGTAATTGGAGTGATAATAACAACTGATACCAAAGCAAATACTGCATAGTATACTGTTATCTTTAAGTTTATGATTTTTAACATAGTTTGTACCTGCCTTTTTAAGTAATATAGTACTATTATCTATTATACTTTAAAAATCTTTAATCTCAAAAAAAAGAAGTCAGTAAATGACTTCTTAAATAACTTATTCAACTTCAATTAATTTTATTGTACTCCATTTACGTTGGTACCATCTAAACGCCATTGCTAGTCCTCTAATTATCTCATCTAACATACCAGCAAGGAAGACTCCTACAAGTCCCATTTCAAAATGTATCGCAAAGACATAACTAAATACTACATTAATTCCAAACATTGAAATGATTGCCATAATTACAGGAAATACTGTATCTCCTGCAGAACGCAGTGCTTGAATAAATACGAAGTTCATTGATCTTCCTAGTTCTAGGAAGATTGCGATATATAAAACACTTCTCGCCATAGTAATAATTAAATCATCATCAGTAAACAAGCCAATAACTTGTTTACTGAAGATATTTAAGGATAGGGTAATTACAATAACCAATCCAAATGCTATTTTAAGAGCTTTTAAGGTATGCGAAAAAGCTTTTTCAGGTGCTTCTTCACCAATATAATACCCAACAATGATTGCATTTCCACTAGCAAAAGAGAAACTAAAGATATAAATAAACGATAGTATTGTATAAATATAGGTTCTTGCGATTAATGCTTCTACACTTATTTTATTCACAATAACAATAATAAGCACTTGTGCAATATTCCACATTAAGTTTTCCGTTGCGGCAGGAATACCTACAAATAATAGTTTCTTTAGATGGATCATATGAATTCTAATTTTGAATACTTTAATATCTAGTATTTTATATGCTGCAATGATAAGTAATATAACCATAAATATTCTTGAGCTCAATGTACCTATAGCTGCTCCCATAACACCGAGTTGTGGGAATCCAAATAACCCATAGATTAATACTGCGTTTATTATTATATTTACGATATTTCCAATGATCATAATGATCATGACAACTTTAGGCTTACCAAAACTCCTAAAACCGTTACTCAGAGATACTCTTAAGGCAATGAAGACTAAAGACATACCGACAATCCTAATATAGGTTACAGAGTCATTTAGTAACGTTGCATCTGTACCTACTAGTATTAATAATTGTTTTCCTAGTGTAATTACAAAAACACTAAGAAATAACCCAATAATAAAGTTACTGGCAATACCAGTAGCAATTGTATCTTTTGCTTTTTGTACTTGTTTTGCTCCTAAGTACTGAGCAGCAACAACAACAATTCCTAACGCAATAACATTTACAATAATCCCAAATAAAAATAATATTTGATTAGAAACTCCAACACTACCAACAGCAGTATCTGAATATCTAGATAACATTAAAGTATCCACTGTTCCTAGTAATGTAAAAAACATCATTTCAACCAATATTGGCCATGTAATTCTATATATATTCTTTTCTAATTTTTCCATATTATCACCGCGCTATCAAAAAGTATTATATCACTATAAAATGTATTGTCACGCTTTTAGCATGATATCTACTGATAAAGCGGTTTCATATCGAAATATAGTAAAAAATAGTGAATAGATTCACCTTTCGGGCAAATTAATTTGCCCTTTTTAAGTACTCTATTATATAATTAAATTGGTGATGGTATGAATCCAAGTGTTAGTCTTCCTGTTAGCTTAAAT
>Ga0208647_1000090_pt1 | contig 39252 bp, 47 predicted proteins | sample AntAceMetag02UKA_FD_184765 | JGI IMG/M metagenome (GOLD analysis project Ga0208647, IMG submission 184765) | Saline lake microbial communities from Ace Lake, Antarctica - Antarctic Ace Lake Metagenome 02UKA (SPAdes) (version 2) | ecosystem: Environmental > Aquatic > Non-marine Saline and... | reverse complement strand
TGGGAAGATGTAAATAATCCTAGTACAGAATGGGGAGACGTAAATTTACCTACTAATTGTTAAAAAATGGCAACTAATTTTCCAATAAGTTTAGATAATCTAACAAATCCTACGCCTACAGATGATGTAAGTTTAGTTATTCATAGTGCCCAACATATAAATAGTAATGACGCTATAGAATCTATACAAGCTAAATTGTGAATAACTTGAAGTTTAGTTACTTCTAGTGTAGAATATAAAATAAATGCTATAGAAAATTTAAATTACATAACGAATATAGCAACTGGATTCAATAGGAGAAATTCTAATACTATATGAGTTATAGAATTAAGTCCTGATGGGACTACTATTTATGGTATAAATTCAGACTGAACAACATACACAAATATTAGTTGAAATTTTGCTAATGGTACAGCTTTCCAAACTTTGGCAACAGCAAGAACTTTAGCTATTTTTCCCGAATCTTGACAAACTAGTTTTGATGTTTATGTTTTATGAGTTAGGTATAATAAAACAGATTTAGAAACATTGGTATTCACAAATACTTCTTGAAGAAAGGTGGCGTCTTATAATTCTAGTTGAGTATTAACCGAATATTTAACTATTACTTATGAAATATTTACAGGTACTGCCTTTGTGTCTGTTGTTTATTGAAATGCAGTTACACAAGAATTAGTGTTATTTTGAGATGAAAGACACGGAATAGAGATGGATGGCTCTACGCATTATTATGAACATTTTTCAGAGGGGGCTAGATATATAAGCTGATTATGATTAAACTGATTATCGGTAGGTAGTTGAGTTTATACGTCTATATCTTCAGGCGTTATATTTGATGAGGATATAATAAACAATATTCCTACACAAACCAATTCTCCTTTCCGATATATTGACGGCACAATATGGAGAATAGACGCTGACGGATTAGATTTAGCTAGTATGGGTACGACATATCCGTATTATAATGAAGATACTGGAGGTGGGATTTTTCAATTAACAGAAATATGAAATAATAATTATTGCTTAATTCATTTTTTAGCAACTAATGATAAAATATATCCTATAAGTAAAGTCTTATGACAAGATGAATACACTACAATAAATCTAGCAAGAGAGGGGGCTTTAACTGAGGTGCAAAATCTAATTATTGCAGGTTTACCTAGTCCTGAATTTCATCTTATAGGAACTGTTATAGTAGATAGTGATTGAAATTTAGTATTAAATAGCGAATGAAATACTTTTATAGACTGGAGAGAAGAGAAAATAACTTGAAATTGATGAACTAGTGGAATCACTACGCTACACGCAGATTTAATAGATACGACAACTAATTGACATCCAGCTAGTATAATTAGTGTTTCAGCTACTCCTACAAGCTATACTCCAACTACCTCTTTTGTAGAGGGGCATTTATCAGGTATAGACACTGAATTGGCTACCTTTGTAGATAAGTCAAGTTCTGAAACAATAGAATGAGAAAAAACATTTACGAATGCTATGGTTATCAATTTGGATGGTAAAGACTCAAATCCACTAACTATAGACCCATCAGGAACTCAAAGAGCTTTAAATATAGTACAAACAAATTTAAACCAAACAAGTAGCGATTTCGTATATATTGACATCCAAACATCAGGCTCTACAGGTACAGCCTTGACAGTAAAAAACGCTTGAAGTTGAAATGTTTTATCTTTAGCTTCTACAGGCTCTTGAAGAGCCTTATCAGTCTATAAAAACGGCGACTGACCTGCTATTTTTATTAATGGGGCAGGTATAACTAGTGCTGCTACTTTTGATATAGATGCGACTGATTACACGTCAATACCTACTAATGGAGCTTTTAAATTTTCTACCAATACTAAATGAATGGAGTTATTGGTATATAGTACTACTGATGATGGATGAGCCTTATATTTTGATGTAGATAGACCTAATTTAATATTAAAAAGAAATTCTACGAGTAGAGGGGCTAATATGCAAATATGAAACCAGAATTGAACTTCCTGATTTTATTCATCTTGATGAACTGAATTACAAATAAAAGCTAGACTAACAACTAGTTGTGATACTGATGTAGGGGCTTTCGGTACAAATACCGCATTGAATGGCGATTCTTATATGAAAATATGAGCTTATTATATATGGGTAGATGCTACAGGAGATTTAAGAATAAAATCTACAGCCCCTACAACAGACACAGACGGAACGATAGTAGGTACACAAAGTTAGTTTTATAATTTATATTTAAATATGTGAAATTGCTGACCTAAATACTTAAATAGTATCTTGAAGTGGGTAGATTACCCCTGAGAAAAAATATTTGATAGCAATTGTAAAAAGCACGATGACGGCTACACTAAAGGATGACGAGAGTTTGATAGATGGATAGAAGATATAAAACTATTGAAAAATAATATAAAATCCGTATACAAAAGACATTGACTACATAGAGTTCGATTTATGTTATGGTGTTTAATATATCATATACTAGTAATGTTCTTTTGACCTTTATCTTATAATTATAGATGGTAAGTAATGACTAAAACTTGTGAAGTTAATGCTCCCTGTATACAAACAGAATCCGTAGCCGTAATGAAAGAGAGATTTAGATTTACCGATAAACAAATTGAGGTTATGCTTAAAAATCTAGATAAATTTATGGAAAAAACAGATAAATCTTTAGAGAATTTATTAGACATACTAGAAAAATACTATGCTAAAAAAAGCGACTGTGAAGCTCACTGAACAAGATTAGATAAATTAGATAAAATAGTGTGGAGTGTGGCGTGGTTAGTTATGTTATCTGTATGAGGGGCTTTACTATCTAAGGTAATAATGTAATGAATAGTAAGAATTATTTCATACCTAGAGAATGCGAAGAAAAAGCTATAGATGAAGCTAAAAAAAAATGTTACTGGATAAATAAACAGCCACGGCTTATAAAATATACAGACGAATACGCAGAAGCTATTACAGACCAACTTAGAATATATTATAGTGAAGATATTTATAATTTATTTGATGACGGTAATGTGGAAAATAACTTGAAGTAATGGAGACATATACAGATATAATAACAAGCAAAAAGCTATTACTATGTGTAACATATTGAATACAGATTCTTTATATATCTATAAAATATCTAAATGTTAAAAGAAATCGTAATTAGTAGAAGAGGAGCGTGATTTGAGGTTTGATTTTCTGATGAAAGAAAAAATGATATGTTAAATATAGACCCTACAGCTATAGGGGTTATGATAACATCACAGACCTTAGAAAGAATAAAGAATGAAAAACAAATGGAACTAATGATAACGCTTGATAGCTTATATCAAGCAGGAGAAAGCTTTTAATTTATTAAATATATATAACTATGGAGTTCTTAATAACAATGTGTATTCTTACTTCTTTATTTAATTGACAAGACACTAATAAGTGTTACGATATGCAAGTAGAAGAGGAATTAATTTTAGAAGAAGATTTGACAAAGATAACAAACCTGATTTATGAAACGCTAGAAGAGTAAAAAACTATCTATAATCACAGTTCTCCTTGTGGGGATATTTTATATCTTAAATCTAAAAAACACTATGGGGATAAATAGGGACTTAAGTAGTTTAGATGACGATACTAGAAAGAAAGTTAAAGGAGCTATGCTTGAAATAGAGAAAACCTATCTAAATGCTATATTTATAGTAGAAGCTGGTAGGACTATAGAAAGACAAAGGATACTTTTTGCTGAACATAAATCCAAAACACTTAAGTCTAAACATATAGAATGAAGAGCTGTAGATATAGCTTTTAATGGAAAAGAATTATATCCAAAAGACTTAAAAAGGTGGCAGGATATAGCTAAAATTTTTAAGAAACACTGAATGAATTGGGGTTATAATTTATGGAAATGGGATAAGCCTCATTTTCAAAATAATGATATACCTTATCATTTAGAAGTAAAACCTAAGTGAAATATGGTTAATCTAATGGAAAAAGAAGTACCTAAGGAGTCTAGGGTTTTCACGGGGTATGATGGAGCTGATTCAGAAATTAAGGCTCTTATAGAAATATGACTAGAAAGAAAAATGAATAAAAGAAAAAGAAACTTTCTTCCTTGGTTGAAGAATCTATTGAGAAAAAGCAAAAAATAGATATATAAATAAAGTAAGCTTTTTAGCTTACTCTCCAAACTTCTCTCTCCATAAGTTTCCCTCCTTGCTATCTAGCGGGGAGGTTTTTTTAAAAAAGATTTGACTTTTGAGTAGAAAAAAGTATAATGGATTTATTCCAAATAAGGAACATTGTTATTAATGGACTTACATACGATTAGGGGTAATCGTTGTATGTCAGTCTATTAGTGAACATAACGATAAAAAACCTTAGAGCCGATTACCCAATTCGCTCTAGGGTTTTTAGTTTGTTAAAAAATAAATATGAATAGAGATTTTAAGGGAATATGGATACCTAAAAAAATATGGTTATCTAAAGAATTGAAATTGATGGAAAAATTATTCTTAGTTGAAATAGATAGTTTAGATAATGAAAATTCTTGTTTTGCTAGTAATAAATATTTTTCAGAGTTCTTTGGAATATCTAAGTGAAGATGTACTCAAATAATAAAGTCTTTAGAATCTAAATGATTTGTAATCATAAAGTTAGAAACTAAGTGAAAACAGGTAGTTAAAAGAATAATTAGGGTAGTTAATAAATTAAGCACCCCTAGTGAGAATATTAAACAGGGGTATTTAGAAAATGATGATGTTAATAATACAATAGTTAATAATACAAATATATCTAAAGATATAACAGAAGAAACTTCTGATGAAGATGAAATAGAAAAAAAGGAATATATTAAAAAGGAGATAACCAAAAATATAGACGAACTTATTAAGGAGATAAAAGAATTATTATCTGATTATGGTTATCTATATGACAATACGCAGGAAAGAAATTTTGCTAGGCATATATTTACAGCTAAACAGTTCTGAGAAACTGCTGATAATCTAAAGTATTCTAGAAAAGATTTCGCTATAAAAGTAGTTAGAAACTCATTAAAAATGTATTTCCGAGCTGGTAAAGTTATTTGACCTAAAAGTATATACAAGATGTATCCTAAGGTTATAAACGACTGGAAGAAACCTACTGTAGCTATTCAGAAGAAAGAAATAGTGGAGGTTAGTAGGGAACACGTACAGGCACAACTTAGAGAAAACGGGAAGTTAAAAAACATTCCTTGATGAAGATTCTGAGAGGCGTTTAAAAATGTGCCTCAGGAAGAAAAGAGTACTAAAAGTAGATTTTATAACTAATTAAATATATTATGAAGAGAATATTATTGTTGTATATGATTTATGTTTCGTCCTTATTTTTATTAGCTTATATCATAGGTTATGATTATATGACTTACGATATAGTTTGAATAAACAAATTGATAATATTTATTTTTTTAACAAATATGCTTATCAATAAAATAGATGAAGAACTTTTACACCTTATTAACTAAAACATTATGCACAGAGAAGATGAGAAAAAAGAATTACAAGAATTATTAACTTACTATATTAGCTTATGAGTAGAGGGCTATATGAGGCAGATTCAAAAAGAAAGACACTCAGTTTTAAGGAGAGTTTTTTATATGGGTATTCCTGAACGGAGCAAGGATTTTATAAAGAAGATTCTGAACGAAATTACTAATATAAAGGATTATGAGGAAGATATAACAGAATCAAGCTACCTAGAAGAGAATAGAAGTTTATATACAATAGTTCGGGTAAAGTGAGATTATTTTATGGTTTGACAAGAAAATTATAGTTGAGTTTGAGATAATACCGCTTTTAAGTATTCTGAAAGTAAGGTATATAATTGGAAAGAAATGAGGGCAACGGCTAAAGTCGCTTTCGTATATCTTATGAGAACTGAAAATCCTAAATATGAATGATTTTTCAGTAGTTATAAATTTAATTCAATATTAAAGACTTTATGATTAAAGACGGATAGTAATTTTTAATTAATTTTTAAAAAAAAATATGGAGAAGTTAACGAGAAGTCAGTGTGAGGTAATTCTTAAATTATTTATTAATGGATTTATAATGGATTTATGAACATTATAAGGTTATATAGCTATATAATGGCATTATGATTTATTAAATAAATTAAAACTTAAGAAGTATATACATATTCCTGTAGAGCTTGAAACTGAAAGACAGGAATTAATTTATATTTATGTAACTACGAAAATTAGATATTGACATTTTATTTTATTAGACAACTTAAAGAAATGATAATTAAATTATTAGATACATTTGCTTGAATATGATGATTTCATTTATGATTAGAGAGAGCTATTTTAAAAGAGAATATAGAGTGTATATGATTTAGTGAGATAGATAAATTCGCTAAACAAGTATATATTGATAGATTTCCTTGAACTAAGGACTTATGAAGTATATCTGATTTAGATATAGATAATTTAGAAGACTTTGATTTACTTACTTGATGATTTCCTTGTCAAGATGTATCTGTAGCTTGAAAACAAAACTTAGACTGATGAAGAACCGCATTAGTAGAATACTTATTACAGATACTAGAAAAAAAGAAACCTAAATATTTCATCTTTGAGAATGTAAAAGGGTTAATGGGTAAGAAGTTTACAGAATTTAGAGAGAGTATATTTGAAAGGATAAGAGGAGCTTGATATTTCTTTCAATATAAAGTATTAAATACTAAAGATTTCTGACTACCTCAAAACAGAGATAGAGTATTTATTGTATGATGTTTAAATCTTAAAGATGATATTGATTTTGATTTCCCACAATGAAAAGAACTTACTACTTTCTTAAAAGATATATTAGAAGAAGAAGTTGATAGTAAATATTATATGACTGTAGAACAATATAAAAATCTTAATTTTGAAAGTTTACAAAGATTATATGATGATATAGCTCTAACTTTAGATACTAGCCAATGATGACATGGACAGCCTAAAATACTTGTTAATAAATTTAATAAAAGAATTATGTTAAAAATATCTTGAACATTATGATGTTATGCTTGATTTACTAATAAACAATGATATCAAGTTATAGAGTGAAAACATAAAATAAGAAAACTAACACCAACTGAATATGCAAGATTACAATGATTTCCAGATAATTGGTCGACTGATTATGTTTCAAACTCACAAGCATATAAACAAATGTGAAATGCAGTGAGTATACCAGTAGTTGAAGCTATATTTAAATCTTTATTTATTAATAAATTAAAATAATGAAACGGAATCCAGCTAAATGAATAAACTCTAAAAAACCTGAGAGAAATAAATGGGTTATAGATAAAAAAAAATTTATTAAAAAGAAAACTAAAACTCCTAAAGCTATAGGAAGAAAAAAGAGCAAAAGAATAGCGTCAGGATGAAGCGAAAAAGTGATGTTTGCAGAGATTTGGGCGGAAAGGGAGCATAAGTGTTGTATTTGTTTTCATCCTATCTTAGAGCCTAGTTCTTATGTATTCGCTCATATTCTAGCGAAAGGGTTGTATCCTGAATATAGACTACTAAAAAATAATATTTGATTAGTTTGTACTATGGAGTGTCATCACTATCTTGATAAGAGAATAAATAAGATATGAAAAAGAATTGTAGAAGCTAAGATAAAGAAATGAGAACCGACTATAGACTGGATTCTTTAAAGAATAACAACAATTTTAAATATTTAATTAAATAATTTATGATAGAAGTAATAAAATGAGAATGCTTAGAAGAGATGGATAAACTTATAGAACAATGAATAAAAGTAGATGCTATTATTACAGACCCTCCTTATTGAACTACTGCTTGTAAATGGGATACAGTAATACTCTTTGAACCTATGTGGGAAAGGTTAAATAAATTAATCAAACCAAATGGAGCAATAGTATTATTTGGTTCAGAACCATTTAGTTCTGCTCTTAGAATGAGTAATATAAATAGGTATAAATATGATTGGATTTGGAATAAAAATACTACTACTTGATTCCAACACGCTAAAAATATGCCTCTTAAAAATAATGAGAATATATCTGTGTTTTCTAATTGATGAATGGGACATAAAATTCTCTTATGAGATAAGAGAATGAAATATTATCCTCAATGACTTATAAAAATTAATAAAATAAATAAAACTACAAAAAATAAATGGTGAAATATTACTTGAAAAAGACCATCACATAAAGATGAGTTTTTAACAGAATATAAAAACTATCCTAGAACAGTATTGAATTATAAATGAGATAAGGGATTCCACCCAACCCAAAAGCCAGTTGATTTGATTGAATATCTCATAAAAACATACACAAATAAATGAGAACTAGTATTAGATTTTACAGCAGGAAGTTGAACTACAGGAGTAGCTTGTAAAAACCTAGATAGAGAGTGTATATTAATAGAATTAGATGAAGATAAGGATGGAAATAGTTTATGATATATAGATATAATTAATGAAAGATTAGGAAAGTAAGAAAATTTACTTAATTAAATTATAAATAATGTGAAAAAAAGACAATGAAAAAGCTATAGAAAATGAGATTATAGAATTTTTGAGAAGTAAATGACGGCACGCTGAATCAAATCAGGCTGGAAAGGTAGTGTTTTGAAGATGAGTTATAAAATTACATACTAAGGGAACTCCCGATATAACAGCTTGTATAAATTGAATGTATGTAGGAATAGAAGTAAAGGATGGGAAAAAAGAGGTGTTAAAATGGTGGGAACAGAAAGACGAAAGAAGTGAAAACCAGTTTATACAAGCCGTTATGATAGTTGGTGCGGGGGGTAGATGGATGATAGTCGGTAGTTTTCTAGATTTTGTCAAGAGTTATTACAACATTTTAGAATCTCAAACATCACTAGAGAAGCTTTAAGATGAAGCTAGGGTTGAAAAAAGTACAAAAAAGACTTGAAATTTGTAAAAAAAAAGTTATAAATAGGTTGTTCCCAAAAGGATGGAGAGATAACAGCTAAGCTGAAACAACAACATCTAAAAGGACTTAACTTATTTATCACTTACTTATTAACACTATGAAATTATCAAAATTACAATGCACAGCTATTGAACAAGCAATTTATAAAAGAATCAAACGCGAGGGAGTTAGCTTAAATGTTAAAGGATTAATGTTAGGGATTAATAGAGAAATTAAAGAAACTGAACAAAAGAGAAATGAAGAAATTGAAAAACTTGAAACACAAAGAATAGAAATTAATAGAAAATTAAGAGTTATGGAAATGCAAAATAAAGTTTATTCTAATAACTTAAATATAGATGACTAGAAAAATATATAAAGGATGTACGATTCATGGAGGAGTAACGACTATTAAGATAAAAACTCAGGAACTAGACAATTTAGGGGACTGTGTTCAGGAATGGGAAGAAATAAAGTGTAAAACTCAGAAAGAAATAAATGATGTTATGTGTGGTTTACAGTTTGAATAGCCTGACGGGAGTTTATAAATATATTTAGCTTATCAATTATGGTAGGCTAGACTATATTTATAACTAATAAAGATATTATGGAGGTAATTGGAGTAGTGATTTTTGTAGGATGATTTTCATTTGTGGTTTTATGTTTTATAGCTTTAAGGCTTATAGAAGATAAGGAGATGAGAAAATTATTTGAGGAGGAAAAAACTTTAACTTATAAAAATGGAGAAAATGGAGAAAAATAAAATCATAGAATTATTAGGAGAATACAATAAGGTAGATGTGGAAAAATACGCTAGTTATATTATGAGATTATATCTACATAAAAAAGATGGAGTACCTAAAAACGAGTGGATACAGAAGAAAAAAGAGCCCGAAATGGCTACCTTATTTAAGAGAGTTCATTGTGAGGGTCTTGTATTTGATGGGGTTGATATAACCTTACAAAATACGGGTATAAGTTACGGGTATCAGTCTTATAAAAATAAGATGATTATAGCATACCCTGAAACTCTATTTGATTCTAATCTAGTATTTGAATGAGATGTTATAGAATTTTCTAAGGTTAATTGAAAGGTAATTTATTCTCATACATTAGACCCATTTAATCAGAATGATTCTAAAGTAATTTGAGCTTATGCAGTTATAAAGAATAAACGTGGAGAAAGCTTAACGACTCTTACTAGACAAGATATTGACAAACATAGAAAAGTGGCTAAAACTGACTTTATTTGGAGGGACTGGTTTCAGGAAATGTGTTTAAAAACAATTGTGAAGAAAGCCTGTAAAAAACACTCTAAAGATATATATAACAATATTGAAGAAGAAGACAATAAACAATATGACTTAGAAAAAGTTAGGCTACCAAATAAATGATGGGAGGATGATTTTAAGGCAGAATCTATAAAATATTGAGAATCAGAAGAGTTAGACTGGATATATAATAAGTATGTATGAAAAGAATGAGATATAGAATTTAAGGAATGGTATGATAAAATTTATTCATTAAATAAAGAATTGTATGGAAAATAATTGAATAATTATTGATATGAAGCATATTTGAGATATTGATTTAGAAAGTATATTGTTTCAAAAAATTGTTTATGAATTTTTAATTAGTAATATTAAAAAAAATGGCTAAAGATGACTATATTGAAAAAAATAGAGGATATGTAACCTCTAGTAAATGTAAGGAGTATAATAAAAACCCTGAATGATACAAATTGAGATACTTAGATGAGATAAAATTAGAATGAAATCCTAAAAAATCCTTTAAATTATGAACCGCATTAGATGATTATTTATCGTTAGGGGTCAATGGATTCTACAAGAAGTATTGGATAGATGTTGGTTCTACTTGGGATGATGTAATGCCCGAACTAGAGAATTTAGATAAATACAAATGAATGGACAAAAAAGAGATTAAGAAATATTTACCTACTTTAAATGATGTAAGAGAGGTTATTATATGAGATGTGTCAGAAAAAATAAAGATTAGTAAGTGAGAATGGGCTATAATTTCCTGAATGATAAAGGAACTCCATAGACAACCATTAGCAGATATAAAATGAGAATATGTACACCAGCAAGTTATAGAGGTATGATATAAGGGGCTAAAACTAAAATGAACTCTAGATAGACTTAGTTTATCTAAAAATCTTATAAGAGATTATAAGAGTACAGCGGAATTTTCAAGGCTAATAAGTCAAAATACTACTCAATTCCATTGGAATTTAGAAACTATGACAGACCCGTTTCAATACCGTTTTCAAATGGTTTTCTATTACTTGCTGGTAAAAATGAAGTACTGAAAATCTTGTGATGTTATTATAGACGCAGTTGGAAATAATTCTCCTTATCCCTATCAATGATTCTTATATACTACTGACACCTTAGAAAAGGATATACAAACAATAATTGATATATTGGATAAAATAGTAGAAAGCGAAAAAACTTGAAATTATAATCAGGAATGTCAAGAAGAAGAAGCGAGAGTGTTAGATTTTACAAACGATTTATACCCTCTTATGCATAGCACAATACAAAAGTCTTTAATTAATATTACATAATATAAACAATGGTAGATGAAAAATTAGAAGAAGTAGAAAGCGAGGCAGAAGTAGTAATGGAACTAAAGCCTTTTAATCCTGATGAAGCAAAAAGGGATTTAAAGAAATTTGAAGCATTTAAGTTAGAACTAACTGAATTAGCTAAACAATTTTCGGAGTACAGTATTTTATGAGTAAAAGACAAAGTAAATTATGAGTTAGTCCATAAGGGTCAAATGAAATTAGGGTCTAAAAGAAGAGAAATTGAAAAATTTTGATTAAGAATTAGACAGGGAGCTAGAGCATTTGCTAAAGAAGTATTGACTAAAGAGAAAGAGCTTACTAGTATTATATCTCCAGTTGAAAAATACTTGAAAGAACAAAAAGAATTTATAAATGACTTAAAGCTGAAAGAGAAAAGAATGGAGCTAATTCCTGAAAGGAGGGAAAAGATGGATAAAATCGGGATGGAGATGACGGACGAGGAGTTGTGTGCATTAGATAGTGTTCAATTTACTGAAATCTATTCGGTAAATATGGAAGAGTTTATATCTAAACAGGCTGAAATTAAAGCTAAACAGGAAGAGGAAGCTAGAGAGAAAAAAACTAAGGAAGAAGAAAAAGTTAGGAAGCTAGAAGCTGAAAAAAAAGCGGAGGTAGAAAAAGAAAAAGAATTAGATAGAGTGAGGAAAGAATCGGAAAAAAAAGCTAAAGAAGACGCTGAAATGGAAGCTAAAAAGAAAGATGAAGCTAGAGAGAAAAAAGCTAAGGAAGAAAAGGAAGCACAAGAAAAGATGGAAAAAGAAAGGGAAGATAAAGCTAAGAAAGAAAAGGAAGCTCAGGATGAAGTCCATAGATTAGAGGTAGAGGAACTTAAAAGAGAGAAGCGTGAATCAGAAGAAAAAGCTGACAGAAAATTAGAAAAAGCTAGACTCGAAGCAGAAGAGGAGCAAAGAATACTAGAAGAAGAGGAAGCAGAAAGAGAGGAAAAAGAAAAAACTAGAATTGCTAAGGAGAAAAAAGAAGATAAGCAGGAAAAATATATAAACTGGTTAAAGGAAAAATGATGTAATAGAAAAACTAAATCAGATTATAATATTACAAGAGATGGAGATACTAGAATTTTATGGAAAAAGATATGAGAATATAAATAAGCTTTATTAAATTACATTATTATAAAAATGGATATATACTTGCTAAGTGTTGGATTAGTTATTACCATGACTTATGGGCTTATTATGTCAAATAGATATGATAGGCAACGTCAAAAAATATGGATATTAGAAGATACAATAGAAGACCTAAAGAATGATAGGGAAAATTTTGTGAATGAAGTTATCAAGCAAATATGAGAAGAAGAGCTTTTAGAAATAATAAAAATAAATACAACTTTCTTTGAATTTATTAATGTTATTAATTTTTCTAAAACTAAACAGGGAAAATTATATTGGTTGAAATTAGAGATAAAGATTCCTTGTAAATATATTAGTTTCTCTGATAATGACTTAAAGAAAGCAATAAAATTAGAAGAATTTAAACTAAAACCTAATAAAAAAAACAAAAAGGAAACTATGGAGATGTTAATGATGAGTGGAATAATAAGATTAGTAAAAAAAGAATTTAAGGGACAAAAAAGGTATTCGGCTTTGCGAATACTTAGAGGTATTGAAAAAGTTATAGTAAATAAAGGGTTGAAGTTTTATAAATCATAATAATAAAGATGACTTTAAAAAAAGAAGATATAAGAAAAAACATATTAAAAAGCAGGAAATATATGGAGAATCCTGAAGAGTGGTTGAATAAGTTAGATTTGTGAATCATAGAAGATAATAAAAACTATTTACCTATAGAGGTTGCCTACTTGCTTTGAGTGGGCACTGAAACTGTTAGGACTAGAATAGATAGTGGAAAAATAAAGTTTAATTGATATGCGGAAAAACGGTCAAGAAAGACAGTAAGATGAAGTGAAATTAAAAAAATGCTTTAATATTAAATTATATATAAAAATGAAAAACTTAGAAATTATTAAAAAGAACTGGAAAAAAGCTCTTAGTGAGCCTAGGGTAGTGATGGCTATCTGTATCTATGTTGTGGTAATGATTATATTGCCGATTACTATTTATGTTATAGTTCCTGATGATTCTAACGAAATAGATAGCGAGATTCAAAAAGCCTATGATGATATGAAAGACTATCAATATCAATTATCAGGAGTTAATCTACAAATATTTGAGCTAGAACTAAAAAAGACAGAACTGGAGTTCAGTATAGATGAAAAACTCTACGATATTGAGGTTCTTATTGGAACTAAAGTAGTTGAAACGATAGAAAAAGATTCTAAGCAATACATAACAGCTAATGGAACTAAAAAAGATTATACTGACAAAATGAAGAAGTTAGAGTGGGCTTTTAATATGGACGGAAAAAGTAAGCAATACCTAGAGCTATATTGATTCAATAAATCAGATAGAGTATTAGAATTTTTACAGGAATATGACTTAGGAGAAACTAGAGAATTATGGATGGAGTTAGGAGAAAAGTATGAAATAGATTATATTTTACCTATATGTATAGCACGGGCTGACAGTTGATTAGGAAAGCAACTTAAAACGGCTTATAATATAGGTAATGTAGGGAATACAGATAGTTGAAGTGTTGTGTTTTATGATAACTTAGAAAAGTGAATTGAAGCTATCTATAGGACTATGAATAATCAGTATCTAGGAAATATATGGAGTATAGGTTATCTAAGTAATGGATGAAGAAAAAAAGTTGGTGCTAGACTATGTTGAAGCGGGGAATATTGTTACGCTACTAGTCAAGAGAATTGGAATATGAATGTAAAAAATTGTATGTCAATGTTACATAATAAACCTATAGACGAATGATACATATTCAGAAAACAAAAATAAAAGCTAAATTTTATTAGCTTATTATATGGAGATGTGAATAGCAATAGTAAATCCTGAATTATTTATGATAACTATATTGTGTTGTTTTATAAGCATTATATGAATTATAATATATTTATATGATAAGGGTTATCAGAACGGAAGACAGGACACAAACAATACAATTTGAAACGTGAAAGTAACGGTAAGATAAGGGTAGTTCAAGAGAGGGTTGAAAAAAGTCTACTTTTCTATTGTAATAACACTAAATATAGTTATAATGAAATTATACCTAAGGAAAGACTGTATAAATTATTTTATAATATAATTATTCTAAATGTTAGAAACGGAGATTAATAGAAATTTACTAGATAAGGAAATTATTTGTGTTGTAAGATATTGAGTAGCACTTGAAAGAGATGTAAAAACTTTCAAAAAATATTTATTTGAAAAGCTGTATAATAATCTTAATGAAGATTTAATAAAAGATTTTTCACACTCTTATGTTAGAATAAAATTTATCGCTATTGATAATATATTAAATTGAAAAAGCATATATAATGCTATAAGGGGTAGTATATAATGAAATAAAAAATAAACATATTTAGCTTATCAATTATGATGGGCTGGATTATATTTATTTTTATTATTAAATATATTATTATGAAAGAATTACAAGAAGAAATGAAAGAAACTATGGATAAAAGAGAATCGTCAGTAGTAACACTAAATAATGAATTATTTAGTCCTAATTTTGCTGGAGCGTTTCATAAGTTATTAAATCAAGTATCAGACCCAATAAGTGCAATGGAATTATTGCAACTATCAAATAAATTAGAATCTAAAAGTAATGATTTTAATAAGGTTAGATGAAATTTAATTACAATAGCTTGTAAAAAATGAGAGGGAGAATTAGTAAATGATGATGATATACAAGAACTAAAAAAAGAAGACGCGGAAAGATATAGTAAGTTAGAAGAAAATATAGCTAGTCTATTAATTATGGAATTTGAAGTAGAAAAGATAGAAATGGATTTGAAGCTAATGAAAGCTATAGGGGTAAATATAACAGCTAAAGATATAAAGTTGTTAGAAGCGGTTATTGATTTTATTATATTATAATATTGACTTATGTGAGAGAATAAATACAGGAAAAAAATAGAATCGCTGAGAGCGGTTCTATTAGATGGTAGCGGAAGTAGTGATAATGAAAAGGAAATAGCTAGAAATATCCTAAACAAATATGAGGAAAAGGGAATAGATATTAATTTTGATGACTTAGAGGATAGGGAGTTTAATTGTTTTAGTAAATATTGAAGTCAATTATATATGAATATACTGGGTAAAATATTGTGAGATAAGCTTAATGGTCGTAAATTAAGATGATATGTTAATTGAAGAAAAAACTATAGAATAATTAACTTATCAGACAGTGAATATATAGAAATAAAATCAAATGTCGATTTTTATTATATGAGATTTAAGGCACAATTAAAAGAAAACAATGAATTATTTTTATCTGCATTTATACATAAAAATAATATATATTTTACTGGAGAGAATAATCCATCTAAAGACAATGAAACACCGCGAGAAGATATTATTAAAATAGCTTGATTATCTAATATGATAGAAAGGAGTGAACACAATAAAAATTTATGATATAAGAACTAAACTAAATGAATAAATACCTATTAGAAACTATGGAACTCATCAAGACAGATGAGGAAATAAAGAAGGATATAGAAGAGCTTAGATTTTGATGTATTGTTTTATGATATATGCAGGATATTTGATATAACTGTAATTGAGGTAATTGATGAGGATGATGTTGATGAGAAAATATTTATAGGTATATGAGATATTTTAGAGAGGAATGTTTTTGAAAAGTAAATAAAACTATATATAGTATAGTTGAGGATGAAAAATGAAAAGGTTTTTTATATGACACGGATTATTATGAATGAATAGAAGAAGAAGACTGGGAGTATTGTGTTCAAGTAGATAAAATAATATGACAAATAGAACTTAGGCATTTAATGTGGTTTATAGAAAATAAACAAAAAAACATTGTATGATGAGAATTTATGAAAATATATGATACAGGAGAAATAGTGTTTTTTAATGATAGTGATATAATATTAGTTTTAGATAACAAAAAACCTTTTATGGAACAAGATGAAGAATTTTATAAGAAGTTAAAAGAATTTTTAATCTCTGAATTTAATATAGATGAAGTATAAAATAGGAGATATAGTAGAAATGAAAGATTCTCATAAAATAAGGAGTATGATTTGAATGATAGTAGCTATTTGAATCACTAGATATAAATAAACTGTATATTTTATATGATTAGGTATAGCTACAGAAGAAGATGTACTTAAAAAGGTATGAAATCTACAGGAAAAACAGTGTGAAATATGTGATGTTGTCCTAAATGTATTAGAGTCTACCCCGAAAGTTTTAGTAATAATAATACTAAGTTTCTACAATTAGAAGCTATAAAAAAAAGAAGAAAAAGACAGAAGAAGAAAGCAAGGTAACTTTAATATAGATTTATAGAAACGAGAACAGGCTAGAATATGGCTTGTTTTTTTTGTAAAAATAAGTATAAAAAAGTCATATTTACAACTTAACAGTAAAACAATATGGGAGAAAAAGAGGAAAGAGTGGCTAAGATGTCAAGAAATCAGATAGAGTTCTGTGTGTTATATGTTACAAGCAGAGAATACCATAATGTACTACGGAAATGTTACGCTATAGCTTACTGATATGTAATTGAAGAAGACGAAGAGAACGGAATAGAATGATATTGATTAGATGAAATTAGTGAAGCTGGAATGATGATACGAGAAAAGCAAGAAGATGGAAGCCTGAAAGAAGTGTGGAAACATCCTGACGACCCAAAGAAGTGAGCTTATAACGTCTGTTGTGTGTGAGGTAGCAGGCTAATTAGCTTAGCTAAGATTCAACTATACATAGAAGATTTTATGACAAGGAAAATAGAGGACGACGAACTTGATGGAATACTTTCAGAAATAGCTAGAGATAAATTCAGTAAAAAGTGAGATAAGATAAATGCGGTTAGAGAGCTAAACAGAATCAAATGAAGAATCATTGAGAACAAGAAAGTGGAAATATCAGATATAGAAAGTATCCTAGATACTATCATAAAGTAGAGCAATGTCAAGCAAGTAGTTGTAAAGCTGTATTAGTGAAAACTATCCCAGCGGTAGGAATAAAATGAAATCAATTTTATAGTCTTGACATATAGTAATATTATGGAAGAGAGAAAACTAACGGAGGAGGAGATAATAGAAATCAAGAAGAAACTATCCTGTAAGTGGCGAAGAGTTACAAGCTGAAAGATTTATAAGATTAAGGATAAGGACGGTAACATAATTCCATTTATTCCTAATCCATCACAATTAGATTACTTCAAAAGAAAGTGGTATAGAAATATATTACCTAAAGCTAGACAGATTTGATTTTCTACGGCGATTCAGATAGACTTCTTTGATGACGCATTATTTAACAGAAATCTAAATGTTTGAGTACAAGCACAAGGAAAAACAGCTGTACAGAAAATATTTAGAGATAAAATAAAGGTAGCTCGGAAACATCTTCCTGAGTTTCTGAAAGCTTATTATGTAGTAGATAGAAATAACGCTAATATGTTTTCATTTGAGAATACAGGTAGTTCTATAGAAGTATCGGCTACTTGATTTAGGTCGGCAACATTGCAGAGACTACACGTATCAGAACACGGAAAAATATGTGCTAAACATCCTGAAAAAGCTGAGGAGTTAAGAACCTGAACACTTCCAGCAGTTCCAAAGAATGGAATAGTTACTATAGAATCTACAGCAGAATGACAATTTTGAGATTTCTATGATTTTGTTATGGACGCTCTAGACCTACAGAATAGCGGAGCTAAATTATCTAGATTAGAATTTAAACTATTCTTCTATCCTTGGCGGAAAGAGGAATGATATAGAGAGCCGTGAGAGTTTCCTATACCTACTAAGATGTTGGAATACTTTGTATCGTTAGAGAAGACTTACGGAATCCTCCTAGACAAGGAGCAAAGAAATCGGTACTATTTACAAAGTAAACTACTGAAAGATAAAATGAAACAAGAGAATCCATCTGTATTGAAAGAAGCGTTTGAACATCCTATATTGTGAAGTTATTACGGCGAAGCTATGATAGAAGTAGCAGAAGCTAAAAGAATCTGTAAAGTACCTTATGACCCTAGACTTCCAGTAGAAACATCTTGGGATATATGAGGAGCTGGAGGATGAGATGATATGGTGGTTCGGTTCTATCAAATATTTGGATTAGAGGTTAGAGTATTGGAGTATTGGGAATGAGTTGGATATTCCATGATTCAGGTTCATACAGATATATTACAAAAGAGAGAGTACAAAAATAATTATGGAACAATGATTCTACCCCACGACGCTAACGTTCATAGTCAATCAACTGGAAAAACAAGGAAAGAAACTATGATAGAATTATGATATGATGTATATGTAGTTCCCATCGGTTCAATAAGTGATAGGATAGATGAAGTAAAGAATACTCTACCTAATTGTTACTTTGATAGAGTTAAGTGTGATGTAGGGCTAAAACGTCTTAGAAACTACAGGAAGAAGTGGGATAAATCTCACGCTATGTATATCAATACTCCTGCAAAGGACGGTAATGACCACGGGGCGGACTGATTTGGAGCATTTGCGATACGGAGAACTACAGATGATATAGATAGTAATCCAGTAGACGAGCCTGAGTATGAAAGTGCTATTGATTCTATGGCTGATGGTTCTACTTCTCCATATAAAGACCCTTGGCTTTGAGAGAATATTATTCAAGGTAATCCAGTAGATATAGAAGACTATTCAGATTTATTATAATAACAATTATTATTATGGCTAAAAGTTCAATAAAGAGATAGGAGGATAGGTATCATAAAAAACAATGGAAGAACGAAGTCAAGAAAGAGATAGACAATAATTATTATGATAACCTACTAAATATATTTGAGGAATATTTTAATAAATAGTTATACTGTCTTTGTAGTAATATATTTGTAGTATATATGAATTGAAATGAGTTCGGAAGAGCAAGAGATATTTTCTCTTGCTTTTTTGATTCAAATAAATATAAGTTAAATAATAATTTTTATATCTTGTTAAATCCCAATGGAATTAGATAATCAAAGGTACGAACAGGATAACATTATGGAGAGAGAAAATAAGAAAGAATATAAGGAATTGCTAAAAGAATTAGGAGTAACAGAGGATTATGTAAAGGCTCAAATATCTAACGAAGTGTCGCAGTCTATAGCTGTAGTAAACGTTAGAAGAGATATTTTTAGAAGAAGACTGAAACTATATAATAATCAGATGAAGAAGCCTGATAAGGTAGATATAAATAGTCTATATATAACAATGGCGGTAATGATAGCTTTGTATTATTCTGATGAAATGACTGTGAGTTTTTCCAGTAGATTTGACTATATAGTTTATGATGAAAGAAGTGAGAATGTGCAGAACGTGGCAGAATTTGACCAAACAGCTATGAATCTTGCAATAATGAATTATATAATCCAATGGGATAGGCTTTTTTACGGGCTAGGAATCAGGCAATTAATAGGATGGGAAGAAATAAATAATCAACCTATATTTGACGATAGAGAACCTATGAGTTGGTTGCCTGACCCTAAGGGATGGCTAGATTCTAGTAAATTTAGATATATGTGATTTGAAATTACGGTAGATAAAGATAGATTATATCCTGAACAAGGTTATTTCAATGTGGATAAAATTTCTAGTAAAGACGGTAATCCTGAAATAGAAGCTAACAAGCAAGCTCAGTCTGAGAGTGCAGGAATATGAGTAGCTAAAAACATAGATGACGGTATAACAAACTTTGACGCCGTAGAGCAATTTACTATATTTAACGGTGTTAAGTGTTTAGTGGTTCTTACTAATGAATGATGAAATATTGTTAAGATGGAAAAATGTATGGCATTCACTAAGAAACAAGAAGAACACGCCGAACTAGTTACTTTTCCAGTAATTCTAAATTATCTTAGTCCTCAGAGAGGAAATCCATTTGGATTATGTGTAGGAGATACTGTAGAAGATAAACAAAGAGCATTAAGTAAATTGTTTAATTTGAATATCATAAAAGCTACTAAGGAAGCTTTAGGAGGTCTTAGGCTATATGATAGCAGGGCAATAAGAAATAGGTCGGCATTAACTAATCCTACCGTATGAACTAAACGAATAGGGGTTAATACTAAGTACTTACAAGGAGCGTCTTTATGAAACGTTGTTCATAACGTAGACCAGCAAGATAGAATAAATCCTGATACGGGATTAATGCAAAATATGATACAGCAACAAATAGAATCAAGTACAGCAATTGACGCCCTAAATAGATGACAAAGAGGAACGGGAATGACAGCAAGAGAGGTTACGACTTGACAACATAACGCTAATATGAACTTAGTTCTATGACATAAGATAAATAACTGGGGAGAAAAAGCATTTTGGACTTTGTGGTATAATTCTTATGTAGCTTTCTTACCTAAATCACAAAAGAAATTTATAAGATTAAATACAGGATTCTGAATAAAGGCTGATACTCTTAAGAGGGATGAATTTATAGGAAATACAGACCCATTTATAGAAGTAATGAGTAAATCAGAAAAGGAGCAACAGGAAGAACAACAGAAAATGGAATTTATGGCATTATATCCTGTATTAATGCAAGACCCTGAAACTCCAGTAGTGAGTAAAAGGATGTTGAAAAGAAAATCTTTACAATATAGTTGAATAGACAGAAGAACTATTCTAACCTACGTTCCACCTACAGCCGAGGAACTAAAGGCGAAATTAAATCTATCTTTACTTGACAATAACGAAAGATTAAGTAAGATAACAGATATTAACGAAGACCATCAAACGTATTTAGTTATATATCAGACAGCAAAAGATAACAAAGCTAAGGAAAATGCAATAGAGGAAAGAACGCAAGCCTATATATTATCCTGACAGAGAGAGAAACAACAGGCTCAGGCAATGCAACAACAAGCGATGTGATGAAGTGGATGATGATTAAATCAAATGCAACAGCAGATGGGGAATGGAGTTATACAAAATAATGCTAAAGAAAATAGTTGAGTAAGTCTTCAAGATGTGGGAACTTAAATAAGTTTTATTATATTATTAAATAAACAATGGAATTAGACAAAGGAGTAACTCTTAATATGGAGTGTATGGATGTAGAGTTAGTGAAGACTAAAATCACTGAACTACAAGTAAAACTACTTGATACTGTGGTAAGTGCTAGATGAAATCCTTTAGTATTAGAAAGGAATCACAAAGCTATAGCTAGCATAGAACTAGGTAAGGTTAAACTACAATGAACGGAATTAGCTGAGTACAATGTACAAAATGAGAATCAATGGAAATCATTGAAAGTGAATGTGATGAATGTAAAAGGTAATATGAGGGACGCAAAAGAAGATATTGAGTATTACGAGAATCAAATTTTATTTCTTAAAGCTAGCATATCTCAATGACAATAGTAACTAGGGACGCTCTAGATAGTTTGAATCAATGAAAGGCAACATCTATCTATGACACAGAGAAACTTAAAAAGGCTGGAATCAATGTAGCAATGATAGAGGTATGATTAGACCCAAAAGAAACTGATATGAAAGGTTACGTATTGGCTGACGAATCAAAAAGAGCTTTTGCGAAGAAAGTTCCTTACATAGTGGCTATAAGTAAAATTATGGAAATGTATGGACTACAAGAAAGACAATTGAATGACTTAGGTCGGCACGTTGTGAAGTGATTAAGTCCAGCTCATAGTAATTTCATAGTACAGGTACACGAAAAATTATGACAGCCTATGCTTGACAATTCAGTTAGAATAATCGCAGAACACAAACAATATTTAGCAATGACTAAAGGTATTGATTCAAAGTCGGTTAAAGCTATGGATATTATGGAAAAAGCTAACAGACAAAGAGCTAAGGAAAAAGAAATAGCTAACGCTAAGGCAGTTCTAGAATTACACAAGGATGAGGAATGAGATAGCACTGTTGATACTACAGCAACAATAGAAAATCAAGCTAAAATTGATTCATCTAATAGTATAGGTAATGATATTCCATCATGGGAACATAGAGCGGAATCTATAGGTAAAATAATGGAGGAAAAAGAAGATTTAGAAGCTAACACTATTGGAGATGGGGAACAATGAGGAATTGACTGAGTTGGACTTGTTGGAGGATGAACAACTTGACCACTTGCTAGACGATGAAGTAATGACAGCACAGATAATGCAACAGAGGAGAATGGCAATTCAGAGCCTAGAGCAGAATCAAGGATGGGCAATAGTGATGGAGATATTGAAACAGACTGAACAGGAATACCAGAGCAAGTTGTTGGAAATTAGTCCAAAAGCCATGAATCTTACTATAGATGACGTACTGAAAGTATTTGTTATGATGTCTAAGAGGGTTCAGGATATTCCTAAGGATTTGGAGGAATATTATGATGAAGATGGTAAAATATTATGAATGCAATTTGATATAAGTTAGGAGGAGTATGTACCTCTTGAAAAAAATACCTTGCAGAAAGTGAAACTGTTTTAACACTTAATTGATTATTAAAATGAAAATGAATATGAATTGAACTCAGTGAGTAACTGAATGATTCTCAGAAGAACAAATTGAACAAATGAGTCAAGAAGCAAATGATTTATTAGGAATAGAAAACCCTGATGAGGAAAAGCTAGTAGATTCAGACGATGATTCTGACGACGATTCTGATAGTAGCGACGGCGACGATTCAGATGACGAAGATGATGACAACAAAGACGAGGATGACAAAGACGATAAAGATAAGGGGGATGACAGTGATGACGGCGACGATGATAACTCAGACGACGATTCGGATGATGGCGATGGAAGTAATGACACCAGCGATAAAAAAACATCTAAGAAAGACAGAAGAGCATTCTACAAAGAGAAAGCTAGAGCTGACAAGTTAGCGAATGAAATTGAAGAAATGAAAGAAACTAACGACCCGAAAAAGGTACAAGAATTAGTTGACAAAAGAGTAGAACAAGGTATGGCTAAAGAGAAAATGAAACTAATGGAAGAATCTGAAAGAAATTCTTTTACAGAAAAGAATCCTGATGTAGATATGAAAGAGGTTGATAAATTACTGAAAGCCCATCCTACTCTAGATTTAGAACAAGCTGGAAAGTTATTATGAGTTTGAAATGATGATAGCGAGAAAGATTCGGCGAAGTCTAAACAGGTTAAGATGAAAAGACTATGAAAAAATTGAATGCCTAGGAAAGCTAAAGTATGAGTTGACTATAGTAAGATGACGCATAAGGAAAAGATAGATGAATTGAATAGACAACATAAAACTGGAGAGCTAAAGATATAGGAGATTTTATATTCTATACTTTATTAAAAAATGAGTGAAACAATTACAAGGGCAAATGCCCAGTCGTGAGGAAGTGGTACACTATTGCAAACTACACTAAACGAAAAGGTTCTACAAAACTTTGAGCCGTCTATGTACTTCTACGGACTTTGAGAAAAGCCTATGTGGTCTGACAAAACTAATACTATGATGTGGGCTAGATTTGGTAGATTACTACAAACTCCAGCACAAAGTATATTGACTGAGTGAGTTACTCCGTCTAATATATCTTTTGACGCTAGTACTATTACTATGACAGCTACACAATACGGGATGTACGTAACGTTAGCAGATATGTTAGTAGACAAACAGCCTATCAATTTTATCCTTTGAGCTGGTTCTGAAATCGGTAAGAATATGGGTAGAATTATAGATACTATAATTCAAGATAATCTATTATCAGGAAATATAAATACTCTTTATGGTGGGGACGCTACAAGCAGGGCTACTATAGACGCTACAGATGTTTTGACTGGATTAGACCTAGTAAAGGCTGATACTTTCTTGACAGCTAAAGCAAGTCCTAGAATTGACGGATATTATTTAGGTGTATTTAGTCAAAATGTTATCTATGATTTGAGAATAGATACAGATGCTAAAGGTTGGTTAGAGGCTAACAAATACGTTACTCCTGAGAAGATTTTCAAAGGAGAAATCGGAGCGTTAAATGGTATCAGAGTAATGCAAAATCCGTTTGTAAGACCGTTAGCTAGTACAGTTACTGTATATCCTAACTTCTTCTTCGGTGCAGGTTCTTTCTGAGTATCAGAGTTCCAAAGTTTGAAGAACTACATAACTCCTAGAGTTTCTAGTGATTCAGACCCATTGGCTCAAAGAGTTAAGGTTGGTTCAAAAGTGGCTTTCTGAACTGTAATACTTAACAACGATTCTCTATTGATTATAGAAACATCGGCTAGTGTGAACTATGTATCTGACTTTAACCCTGCTCCTCAGTAGTAGGCAAGTTAATTAGAGGGGAGTTATAGCCCCTCTTTCTTTATTAATGTAAATATTATTATAAAATGATTAAAGAACACGAAGACTTAGCAGGACTGCTAGGAGTTGAAGAATGAATTCTTAATAGTTGAGGATTAGTAATAAAAGCAGGAGGTGGAACAGTTCCAAAAACTACTAATGCTATGTATTACGCAAAAGGCGGAGTTTTATCTGTAGAATCTGCTGGAGATGTTGCAGTTCTATCGGGAACAATACTAACAGATACTTTCAATGTATTTGTGCATTATTTTGATAAAGCTACAGGGACTTTAGGTACTACTATGTGAACCGCAGGGGCTACTCTAGGAGCTATGGTTTTTCCTGAAATTAGCACTAATTATGTAGTAATTGGTTTTACGCTTATAAGTCCTACAGGGACTGGAAGTTTTGTTTGAGGTACGACTGCCTTAGATGATGCTACAGTAGTTCCAGTAGCAGTATACGTAAATATGAATGGTGTGGTATATCCAAATATGGTACAAGCTTAAATTCTTGACTAGATGGACGACTTACTTCGTCCATCTAACTAAAGAGTTTATATCTTAATATTAAAATATGGCAACAGTAGAAGACTTAATAGATGATGCAAGGGCTGATATAATAAGTGAAAACGCTTATACTAATGCCGTGGCTTTGAAAGATTTAAACAAGATTATACATAATTTTGAGAATATGATAGTTTCCTTTGTGGATGAAGACTTTTTCCATAGAGTTTCCTATACTGATTTAAAAATATCGCAAGTACAATATATTCTACCTTTGTCAACTTCTGCGATATGATGATTAAAAAAAATAAATGTGATTAGTGCGAAGTATGAAAATGATTCAATAAAAATAGAATCGTACGTATCAGGAACTAAGACTATAACTCTATCAAATTCTTGGAGTGATTTAGTTGTATGAACTACTGTAAAATTTTATGATATGCAGGGAAAATTATTGTTAGAAGATGAAGTAGCAACTATCACTGTAGAATGATTAGTATTTACACTAGTAACTGGGCTTGATTCATTGACGAATTGAAACCTATTGTTAACAAAAGACGTATTAGGGGAATATATACCAATGAGAGAAACTATCATAGCACAGAACTGACAAGGAGAAAGATATATGAGGGAAAACGAACTACAGGCTTATCCAAAGTTTAGGGTAGCTGGTAATGGTATTTTTGTGTATCCAGTTTTGGCGGAAGAAGAATATGTAACAAACGGGTTAAGAATTGAATACATAGCTGATTTGCCTGATGTCGCATTAACTACACTACAGTCCGATATAGGTATTCCTTGGCAATATCTAGACGTTATAGAGATGGGTCTACAACGGAGAATTTTTAAAAGAAGAAAAATGTTTAACGAGGCGAATATAGCTAAAGCTGACTACGAAAGTCTTAGAGATGAGGCTCTATCTATGCTTACAAATAGGGTAATAGAAGAGGGGGTTGAAGTTTTACCTGACGTAACTTATCTTGAATAATGACTAGTATAAATCCAATATTTTCAGGAGCGACTGGATGAATATCAGACGATGAATTTACAGGTCTACCAAAATCTTTTCAGGTTATTAAGAATTTAGATATTTTTTCTAGTTCTAAATCTGTAAAATTATCTCATAAAATGGTGGAAGAGGTAGCAACTGGATGAATAGGGGCTTGTGCTTGTATAGTTCCTTGATATTGGGATGGTACAACTTACAGGGAAAGAAATGACTTGTATTTTTTCACAAAGACGGAAGAGATACGGAAACTAAATGAGGATGACGGAATATGGTATAAGATTTATACGGGAGCTGAATTAGGTAGTGAAATTTGAAGTTGTGTGGTTTTTAATGATTATATACGGTGGAGTACAAGAACTAAATTATATAGAGCTGGCTTATCTACTTTAGATGCTAATTCAGATATAACTGGATGAATAGTGGCTTATAAGACCTTTGATATATGAGAAGACGACGCTATTCATCCTATGGTAGTATATGGTAAGACTTTATATATTTGAGACGGTTACGAGGTTAATTCTATAGATACTGCTGACACTTGGAACGCTTGAAGTTTAGACCCAGTTTTATCTATATCTATAGAAAACAAAATAAGGGAAATGGTTATGCATGGGGCAGTTATGAGAATAGTTACTATAGAATCTTTTGAGATAAATAGTAGCTCTATATTTTACTGGGATACTATAGCAGGCTATCCTAATGAAATAATAGATAAAAACTGAAAGATTATAAATTCTTTTATTATAAAGTGATGAGAAGAATATTTTTTAAGTAAATGAAGTTTATACAAAACTAATTGATATAAAGATATTGACTTAATTGAGGTTGAGTATAGTTTAAACCCTAAAGTTATGACTATATACGATGGAAAAATAGCAATTTGATGAGTGGATGGAATAAGTATTTATGGTAATAAAAATGATAAATATAACGAGGTATTATCTAAAGCATATTTTAAAGATGATATAAAATATATTGGTTGTATGATAACGCTTTGAGATGTTTTATATTTTAGTATAAATAATTGAAGTAAGTTTATTTATAAAATAGATACGTCTTTATATCAATTAGATGGAGTATTAGAAACTAGAGTATTTATTTGAAAGAGTGAAAGAAAGATAAAAACAGGGATAGAAATAGCAACTTTAATTAAGCAGCTTACAGCAGACCAAAGTATAAAAATTTATACTAAACAAGATTTCGGTGCAACTTGGACGATTATAGATACAATAACTTCTACGACCTTTTACGACAACAAAAAAAACAACTTATCAATAAAAAAGTATCTAGAAGAGTTTAATTATGTTGAAATTAAGATAGAAATCATTACAACAGAAGAAACGACTAGTCCTGAGCTTTTATCTTGTGAGATGCTTTACAATGAAAAATGAAATTAAAGTTGTAGACTATTTGAACGTAGACCCGAAAGAGGAAGATATAAATAATATACCTTGAATCAATGAAGAGATGATGAATTGAGGTACTAGTTTTTTGTGATGGAATAAGGTAGTTTCTGATATAAATTGAAATACGGCAAGTATTGTAGTTAGTGCTGAACAAATAGCTTTAAATGTTACAGATATTTCTGACAATTCTTCGGCTATAACGTTGACAGCTGAACAAATAGCTTTAAATGTTATAGATATTTCTGACAATTCTTCGGCTATAACGTTGACAGCTGGAGAAATAGCGTTAAGAGTTTCCGATACTGACGGAGAAAAAGCTAGTGTTGTAGTTAGTGCTATAAACTGATGAACGGTTACTATAGAGTGAAAAAACATAGTACTAGACTGAGATACTACAGTTTTATGAACTTTTACCATAACAGCTATATCAGACGCTGGAGCTTTGGCAGTTAAAGACGTTATAAGTTCTTATCAAAATTCCGCACCCACTATAGGAGTAACGACCTGAGATTTGTGGATAGATATAGACGACGGAAATAAAACATATAGATATAATGGGACTGCTTGGGTATCTGTAAGAGATGATGGAGCGGTAAGGTCTTTGAGTGCTTTAAATTCTTGAAGTAGATATATAAATTGGCTTAGCACAAACGATATTGGTGTTGCTGAAAGTTCTTGAAGTGGGCAAAGAGTAGTTATAGACCAAAATTGACTTAGGGGATATAATGCTACTAACGTCAAAACGTTTGAAATAGACGGGGCAGAATGAAATGCCTACTTTAGGGGAGAAGTATGAGCTAGTTCTTTCACTACTGACTGATTTTTACAGGCAGTCCTAGGGGATGACCAGCTATTATTGGACGCTGGAGATTTAATGTTTATGTTGACTAATGAAAAGAATAATCCTGAAAGTGGAACGGCTGAAACAATTAAAATTGAAATAGATGGATGACTTCCAAAGATAAGATTTTGGGATGATGGGAGTTTTACAGGAGAAATATATTGAAATACTACTACAATTCTATGAAATACTATGAAAGTATTTACTATAAATTTATTCGATTTAGTCGCTATGTCTGATAGTCTTTACGTGGCTGAAAATATAGCCGTTTCAAGTTCTTCTAAAATTTACTCTCTATCTAATGATTGGGTTTTAGATACTAATTGACTATCTTTTAAAAATAGTTCAGATATGTATATGGAGGATTCCGTATGTAGAATAAAATGGTATTGATGAGATATTGGGGGAGGATGAGAATTATATTCAGACGTATCCTGAGATTTGTACTGGAGAACTTGATGAATAAGTACTAAACTAAATTAATTTAATTATTAACCATAAGAAAATGGTAGAAATAACAGAAGAAGCGGGAGTAACTCCAGCTACTCCAGTAGACTGACAATTGACAGGGCAAGAATGACAAGTATTGAAATCTAAAAAAACTGTGGATACAGCACCAATAAAACAAGAAGTTGTGCCTACACAACAACAAAGTAAGGTAGCTGATACCCCAGTAGTAGAAAAAAAGACTATAGAACCTCCAAAGGTAAAGGTTTGACCTACTGTAGACCTTGTAGATAAGGCTAGAGATGAACAAGATAAGATTATGGAAGAAAAGAAGCTTGAAGCCGAAAGAATATCTAAAAGAAATTCTGAAATAGTTGGGAGCGTACAATGAGTTATAGATGAAAAACTTAGAGCGTGAAGTAATTTTAGTGAGGCTGAATTATTGAGAAGTGTTCAGGAAGCTGGATGAGGTAAAATTAATTTTGATGATGAAAAGCAGGTTGAGGGATTAGCGTCATTGAGGAGAAAATTAGTAGAAAATGCTTGATTTTCAAACCTAAATGACTATATAACAGCACAGAATAATAGATATTCTCATCTTAGAGAGTATACTAGTGCTGAATGATTATATGGTGGTATGACTACACAAAAAGTAACTAATGAACAATTAGACGATATAAAGAATTATAATCCTGATTTATATGATAGTTATTTATTATACAGTAAAAATAAGACAGACTTAGAAAGAATAAGAAGTAATGGGGACGCAATTTATTGAGAAGTAACGGTAGATGATACCCCTACAGACTGAAATGTGTTTGAGGATATTATGAAAGATATGACAGACGCAGGCATTATAAATCCTGAATCTGATAAGGTAGACTTAAAAGCTGAATACGATATAGTTATGAATACTCCTGAAATGAAAGAAGCTACAGAAAGAATGAATAAGGCAAAGGAGGATTTCTACAAAGTAAAGGATGATATGGACGCTATAGATAAAGATGTAGAAAGAGAACTTAAAGGTTCTGATGTTACAGACAGTTACGTAAGAGCTATAGCACAAAATAGGAAAAATGATTTGGTTACTGACTATAATGAGCTCCAAACAGACTATCAATTATCTTTAGATAATTATAATAGTATGCAAGCAAGTGCGGGGCAGAAATATAATATATCGGTGCAACAAGCTGAAATGGATAGAGCCGATAGGTATGAACAATTTGGATACTTAAAATTTTGATATTGAATTTATGCTAATGAGCAAGACTACGAAAGAGGGTTAGAAGCAGAAAAAAGAGCCTTTGAAACCTATAAATCTCAGATAGACTACCAATACACTAGTCAATACGGGGATATAAATAGCTCAGACAAGACGACAAGAAAGAAAGCTATAGACAGTGCCGTAGATGAAGAGATGGCTAGATGGGAAGCAATGGGTATACCAATGCAAAGGAGTAAAGAGCAGATAAAAGAAGATATAACAAAGCTAGTAGACGGTGGAGCTAGTTTATGAGAAGCTATCACTACAAATATTTCAAACAATGTTAGAGATAAGCCTGAATATAAGGCTTATATAAAAACTTTAACGGCTGGAGAAACCACGAAATATCAATGACATATTGACTCTGAGGAGGGTAAGGCGTATTCTTTTAATCCAGTTACTTGAAATCGGAGTGTACAAAATATAGATGGAGAAATAGAATCGCTATCTAAAAAATGGACTGATACGGTTTGAGGATGAGTATTGAGATATGGTAGTTCGGAATGGTCGCCTTGATTAGATATATCAGGAACTAAATGAAGTCCTATAACAGCTCCTATAGAGGGAGATGTAGTAAATACTTGATATAATCCTGATAAGGGAGGTAATTGGGCAACAATTAAAGATAAGGATGGTAACCTTATGACCTTTTCTCATTTAGATGAAACTACGGCGTATGTATGACAACATATATACCCTTGACAGTCTGTTTGAACTATGGGAAATACTTGAAAAGTTCTTACTAAAGTTTGATGAGTATGGAGAAAGCCTACGGACGAAGAATTGACAGCCGGAAAGTGAACTCATCTAGATTTGACAATGAGAAATTGAAAAACAGGTAAACTTATGACCGCTAGAGAAACAGCTGAATATGTAAACTCAATATGAACTGATAATTTACCAGCGATTCCTGAAAATCTAACACAAATTGCTGATGATATAGCGAAAGGTAATAGAAAAGTTGCTGATTTAGATAATTTACAATATACTGATGAACAAATAAAAATAATAGAACAAGAAAGACAAAGAATAGAAAAAGATATACCTTATATGCAAAGATATAGCAGTCCTGAGGAAAAAAGAGCTGAAACAGACAGATTAGGAAAGTCATTTAAAGCTACTGAACAATACGTAAAATATAACGCAACAAAAGCCCTATCAAAAGATTTAGAAGCTACTATAGACGATACTTTATGAGGAGCATGAGATTTGGCTACTATATTCTTATTTATGAAGTGATTAGACCCTACCTCAGTAGTAAGAGAAAGCGAGTACGCGGCGGCGGCTAATTCTCTATGATTCGGTTCTACTTGGACTACTTGGATGTCAAAATTATGAAGCTGAGAACTGAAAGGGGATTTATTTAAGGATGAGGACGCACAAAAATTTAGAGATGTTATAAAAAGAGTAGAAATAAATAGAAAACAGAATCTTAATAAAACAATAGATTTTTATAGAAAAAACTCTTTAGAAAGATGAATAAATCCATCATATACTTTATGATGATTTGATACTGAAACTCCTACTATAAAATCTTATGAAGATGGAAGTATGATAGTAAATTCAGACCCTCATATATGAAACTACTTATATAAAGATAAGAATTGAAATTGGTTTAGAGCTAAAGACGATTATAGTATAGATGAATGAGAAAAAGTATCGGAAGAAGAAGCTATGAATGAATACGCTAACGCTCTATACTGGTTAGATTCTAAAAAAAACGCAGATATGGATGATTTATTTGAATAATAATTTAAACAATGGCAGAATTTGAAAAAGTACTAACTAGGGAGCAACTACAATGAATGGTAGCTAAAAAACCTTGAAGTAGCTATCAGGAAATTATGAATGAAGCTACGAAAAGAGGTTATAAAATTGAGGGATTAGATAAATATAAACCTCAGGCTAAAGAAATTATAAGTAAAGACTATAATTCTTGAATACAGCAAAAGACTGGAGAACCTTATCAGGTTTCTAATGTTGTTTGAAATAATGTTGAAGTTAGACCCGAGAATATTAATGATTTTGAGAGTGAGAGATTTATGGAACAATTAAAGGCTACTCCCGTAGGAGGAAAACAACAATTAATAATGGATAGATTTGCAACTAAAAATGAATTTATACATAATAGTATGTTTTGAAAGAAGAAGAAAAACGTAGTATCAGAATTTATATCAGAATTATGAACTGAGGCGAAAGAAAATATAAAATATACAGCAGGGGCGATGACGGCAAATATTCCCGCTATTGGTTGAAATATCTTAAACTATACTTTCAATGATAATCCGCTAGCTAAAGCTATGATGGATACGCAATATCAAATAAATAAAGCTATTTATTGAGAGGAGTTCGCTAATTCTTCTAAATCAAATGAGCTTGCAAATGAAATCTCTATGAAAGTAAAGGAATGAGGGGAGGAAATGAAGTCAGAATTACAAGAAGTTTTCTGAATTGATTCTGATGACTGGAGAACTAAATGAAGCGAAATGATAGAAGAGCTAGCTACTTTTTTTATTCCCTGAGCACAAATTAGCAAGATAACTAAAATAGAAAGAATGAGGAAAATTGCTACAAATTTTCCTAAATTATATAAAACCGCAAGAATAGCGTTATCGTGAATATTGTGAGAAGAAGTATTTGAGGCAGTATCAGAATGAAGCACTATTTGGGGAGAAGATGTAGACATACTTGGGTATAAAGTCCCTAAATGGGAAATATGAATAGCGTGAGAAGTCGCAGGAGAATGAGTTATAAAATTTGGGGCTAAGGCTTGGAATAGTATGTGATGAAAAGCCGTTAGAGAAAAATTAAATAATGTTATAGCGGAAGCGACACAAGGAAAAAAACAAGACATTGAAAAGCTAAAAAAATGACTTGAAAGCACAGATTTAGACTGAGTGGAAACTTATGAAGACTTGACAAATAGAACAAGCGAAAGAATCCAAATTTTATGACAAAAAGTAGATGAAATATTAGAAACTAAAACAGATAACTTTAACCCTGATATATTATATAATAAAGAATCTACGCATACTACTAAAGGTAGCGTTAAGATAAATTTTGTTGAAACCGCTATAGGTAATTTAGAGGAAGTTTATAGAAAAACTGCTGATATTGATGGTATGAATAAAATAAAACAAATAAAGGATAAGTTTAATTGAGATGGGCTTACTTTATCGGAAATGAATAAGCTTTCTAGAATTTATTGAATAGAATTTAAAAGTAAAGCTTTTAATAAAAAAGGGGACGCTTTAACTAGCGTAAACGCTAAAATGTATGAGAATATAAGAAGCTGAATAAAAGAAACCACTAGAAGTAAGTTACCTGATGACATCGCTAAGGGATTAGACTTAGAAATGAGCAATGTTTACAAATTAAAAGATAGCTCTGAAAGATTAGAAAACTTAGCTTTTGATTTAATCAAAAGAGTATGAAAAAGGAAATTATGAGAAAGATTATGAAGACTAGTTTGATGAATTGTTGATAGTGTTACTTTCTGAGCTTGAAGATGATTCGTTAATATGTTGGTTAAGAGTAACGTATGAAATAAAACATACAACTCTATAACCTTACAGCAAAACTTATCTACAATGATAAAGCAGTTTGAAAAACTAAATAAGAAGCTAGAAAACTGAACTCCTATAGGTAAGGTTAAGCAATTTATAGAAGATGGAATAGATAAGATAGCTAAAAACTTTGAAGAAGTTGAAGTAGTAAATGATTTTAAAAAATCTAAAAATAAAGCTATAGATGATGGAAAAATTATAGACAAGGAAATAGAACAAGCCGAAACTATTCAGGATTTAGAGGCTATAATAGACGCTAGAAAATCAGAAAAAGCTAAAATAGATAAGGAGGTAGAAATGCAGGATTATCAGAAATTTATATGAAAAGAACTGGATTCAGGTAAGGAGCTATGAGAAATAACTACTTATACAGAATATCTAGAAGCTAAAAAATCGGGTAAAATAAATAAGGATGATTCGGGTTCTAGCGACGTAGATACTGGAGACATTACACCTGAGGAAGCTATTTACAGAGAGCAGGCTATGAAAGGGGCTAAGAAAGAATATGATTCTATAGGTACTGGTTATCCTGCTTCCTTATTAAAAGAAGCTAGTAATCTTAGGGGAATAAGAAATAGAAGAAAGAGTTGAGCGTACGATTTGGGTTCTGGCGACACTAGAAATAAAAGTGAAGAATATTTTATAAATGAAGCAGAGCAGTATATAACGGCTATGAATGAGTGAAGACCTAACGATATGACTCCTGACGAGTTATTGAATGAGATTTGGGATAGTGGGCTAGGTATAAGTAAGGCGGAAAAAATAAAGATGGGGATTAAAGATTTTTTTGAAACTAAAAAAGTATTTAACACTTCAGGAAATAAGAAAGCGTCTATAGGTTGAGTTAAGGCAAAAAAAAAAAGATGATAATACCCTAGAGTACGCTAAAAAAGAATATGAAAAATATGAGAAAGGCTGAAAAGTTCCTGAATGGGTAGAAAAAGCAGTATGGAAAGAAAGTTGATGGACTAAACAGGATGGGGACTGGAAGTTTGAGCTAGACGATAGTAAGATGAAAAATATAGCAGATTGGCAAAGAACAAATAATCTACCTTTATGAAAAGTCATAAAACACGATGAATTATTTGAGAACTACCCTGAAATGAGGGATGTAGATATTCAATTAGATGAAAGAATGTTTTGAGGTTGAGAATTGATAATATCTAAAGAATGATTACCTATCATAAAGATAAACCCTAATACAAATGATTTCAATAAAACATTGTTACACGAAATACAGCATTTGATACAGGTAAAAGAGTTTTTTTCTACTTGATGAAGTCCTAATAGTATGACTAAAATAATGAAAGAAAAAATAAGTAATTTAAATAAGGATTATAGGAAAGAATGGGATAAATTGACAGATATAAAAGATAGGCGTGATTTTTGGGAATGGGAATTTTTAATAGATAAGCCTAATCCTACAAATAAAGATTTAGTAAAAGCTGAAAATATATTAAAATCAAATAAAAACATTAAAAAACTTTCTGATATATCTAAAGAAACAATAGAAAATCAAATAAAATTTGCAAGAGAATCAGACTATGAATTATATAATAGTCTTAAATGAGAAGTTGAAAGTAGAAATGTAGAAGCAAGAAAAGATATGACTAAAGAAGAAAGAAAAAATACGCCCTTAAGTAAAACTGAAGATGTTAAGAAGTGAGAGCAATTATCATATAAAGATGAAGACCCTACAACAATGTATGAAATGGAGATGGAAAAGAAAAGATTAAAACAAGAGTTAAAAGATTTTAACAAAGATAATGCTGATTCTTTTATAAAAAGAAACGAAGACCCTGAAACAAATTTTAAAAATAGAGAAAAAAAATGGGGATGATTACAAGATAAACAACAAGAATTATTAAAAAAAATTAGAGATTTAGATTCAAATAGAAAAAGGTTTGTTGATAAAATTGAGGGAATGGGTAGTAAAAAAATGGATAGTAAAAGTAGAAACGATAAGTATCAACATGAAGATACGAAAGACATTATAGAACAACTAGAGGAATACCCTAACGATACTATATATAGTGCTGATGACACTCCATACACTATTGATGATATAGATTCTTTAAAAGAAACTTTATGAGAATTAGAACCTAAGGTAATTAAATATGAAAAACCAGTATATCATTGATGAGATTTTAAGAGCTTTCAGAATCTAGACGCTTGATTTAAATTTAAGAGCTGATTAGTATGAAAAGAAGTAGAAATAGGTAGAGTAGCACAGGAATGACCTTGAATATATACAACTTCCAATAAATCTGACGCTCTAGGGTATTGAGAAGATATAATGAAGCTAGAGAAATCTGTCGGAGCTAATATAGTTGATGAAAATACGACACTCCTAACTAAAAGACAAATACAGAGAGCGGTAAATAATTTTGATGAACAAGCTAAAAAAGATATAGCCGAAAACTGGGATGAAAATTACACTAAATGATTATCCGACGCTATAGATTCATTTGTATGAGGAAAAACAGTACACGAGCAGATTATGAATTTATGGGGAGATGTTTTTCAAAGGAGAGATGTAGATGGATTTATGAAATTTGTAGACGACCTAGGAATAGACTGAGTAAATATAGAAAGATGAGAAAACTTTCATACAGTTATATACAATAAAGATGCTTTCAAAAATGTTCCTACTAATGTATTATGAAAGGAAGAAATAGCTAAATACATAAAACCTAAAACTAAGGAAGAAGTAGCGAATATAATGAAACAACACGAAAAGGATTTATGAAATGTAATTAATACAGATGATTTTAGAAGATATTTTTGAGAAAAAGATGGAGTAAGTGCTAGCGATAATCAAAAAAGTTCTTCTAGTTTAGCTAGAGATTATGAGGATTATATATTTAATAAGCCTGAAAATAAATGAAAAAAGGTTGTTGTTTTATGAGGTGGAGCAGGAAGTGGAAAAAGTTGAACACAAAAAGTTATGAAAGAATCCTATGATAATCCTATAATTATAGATACTTCTCTTAGTAAATGAATAAATAGAATCAATAATATTAATGCTAGATGATTTGAAGACATAACTGTAGCATATACTCATACAGATTTTATTGAAGCTATGAAAAGAGCTATAGGTAGAACTATAAAAAATAAAGAAAGGAGAGTTTTACCTTTTTCTTATGGTTCTAAAGCCCATAAATGAGCTAGAGAAACTATATTGGAGGAGTTATGAAAGTTTCCTGATGGGGTTAGTATTAGAGTTTTTGATAATTCAGGAAAAGAAAAAGATTTTTGAGAAATTACTATGAAGAAATTAAAAGAATATGCTAGTAATCCAAAAAACGAAATACCTGATTTAAAGACAGTTGAATGAAAAGAAAAATTTAAAAATGTTTATTCTGAATTAGATAAACAACATAAGGCTTGAAGACTTACGGATATTGAATATAATCAATTCCTACAGTCTGCATTAGTATTAGTTATGTTATGAGGAGTTTGAGGTTCGTTAGAATCTAAATAGTAAAAGAAAAAAGCCCTTTACTGGGCTTTTTTTTGTAATAAATCTTTTTCTAATTTGAATACTGTAGGATTCTTAGGATTTCCGTCTTTATCTAAAGTAAATAGTATTCATTCTTTATCTTCGTCTGTTATATAATTTAAATCTAATTCAATAATATTTACCCGCAATATATCTCAGAATTTACATACATTTACGTCTGAATCATACAATATAACATCTCAGGGGTTGAGTTTTTCTGACTGTTTTAAGTATTCTTTAATTTTCATAATGATAAAGTTTTAAGTTTTTAATTATATTCTTTCTGTCGTTTTCAAGTCAATATGTTGCTTGCCATCCAGTCAATACTAAACTAGCTTGAATATTGTTTTTAGATAATTCTTGATACATTTCTAGGACTTGGTCGTATCTAATTTTTACTCTTGGTTTTATGTGTCGTATTTGTATTATTATTTCTCAATTTAATGTGGACGTAATAACAAATAAATCACAATATTTTCATAATTCATTTATTTTATCTTCTACTTTCTTATCTGTATCTGTGTATATTCTTTCCATAGTTTTTTTAGTTATTATTGGTGTAGTCATAATTTGTATACTTTATTTATAAAGTGCTTTATTGAGTAATTATATTATAGTTAAAAATATTTAAATTACAATAGAAAAGTAGACTTTTTTCCACTCTTCAAAAGAAAGGTTAATTAAGAACTACTATATTAATAAAATAAATTACTTATTGATTTTTCATATAAAAAAGTTATATAAGAGGTAGTACCTTTATATTATTAGCTTATAATTATGAAAAATTGATTAAAATTGAAGTGAGTGGTTACTATTGAATGAAGAGATAGTGATGGTAATGAGCTTTTTAACGAAACGTATGAAAACATTATCGTTAATACTTGATTATCGTCTGTGGCTAATTTGTTAGGATGAATAAATGTAGATAGTCCTTTTGATTATTTAGCTAATGGGAGTGATTCTACCGTAGCTGGGGCAACTCAAACGGCACTAATTAGTGAAAACACTATTAATTGATTTGAGAGAACACAAGTAACACCTACAAGAATTACTACTACTGTAGCAAATGACACCTTACAGCTAGAAAATACATTTACAGCTACTGGAACTATTACAGTAAATGAGATTTGAATTTTAAACGCAGTTACTACAGGGGTTCTACTATCTAGGTTAGTTCTACCAGTAACTAAAAGTTTCTCTTCGGGAGATACTATGAAAATAACTTATAAAATAATATTAGCATAATGAGTTGGAAATATGATGAGCCTTGATTATCTTATGATGATGAAGAATTTAACTGAAATTCTGTAGCTTATGATAAATTGTTTTCAGAAGATATTTATCTTGAAAATATTTTATTATATGACAATACTACAGAATTAATATCTGATATAATTTTAGAATTAGAGGAAATTCTTTCAATTAATGATTATTGAATAGCTTGAACTGAAATTATTTTAAATCTATCTGAAAATTTATGAATATCTGATGGTTATAATTTATTATATGACGTAAACTTATGAATATCTGAAAATTTATGAATATCTGATAATTATAATATAGGTCTTTGAATATCATTAAATCTATCTGAAAACCTATGATTATTTGACGTTTGAGGAGGCATCTTTGTTGTAGAAATAGCACTAGAGGATAGTTTGTTGATGTTTGATGAATCAAGTATAACACAAGAATTATTGATAGTATTAGAGGATAAAATAAATATGATAGACGTTAATAATATGGCTATAAATTGAATATGTGATATATGGGAAGATGTAAATAATCCTAGTACAGACTGGGAAGATGTAAATAATCCTAGTACAGAATGGG
>Ga0208647_1000088_pt1 | contig 39986 bp, 32 predicted proteins | sample AntAceMetag02UKA_FD_184765 | JGI IMG/M metagenome (GOLD analysis project Ga0208647, IMG submission 184765) | Saline lake microbial communities from Ace Lake, Antarctica - Antarctic Ace Lake Metagenome 02UKA (SPAdes) (version 2) | ecosystem: Environmental > Aquatic > Non-marine Saline and... | reverse complement strand
TGCAGTATAATATTATAGGGACAAATCCACAGTGTATATATATTATATCATTCATAGTTGAATGATTAAATATCAGGAGAAAGGAGAAATAATTAGACATCTTTTAAGATGATTTAATTATACGTGGTATTATGAACCAAGTATTTAATAAAAGGATTTTCACTATTAAAGAGCATTTAGCAATAATGAAACATGCCGCAAAAGGTCTTAATGTTCTTCGTTACGTAAAAAAGAATAAACTTTTCAATAAAAAATTTAAAGAAAGAATTATGCTCGCCGTAACAGAAGTTAATGGATGCGAGCTATGTTCTTACGTACATACTAAAATATCTTTGGAATCAGGAATGAGTCATGAAGAGATTAGAGGGATACTAAACGGAATAAAAGATGATATACCTGAAACAGAAATAGTAGGGGTATTATTTGGAGAGCATTATGCTGATTCGCATGAACATCCAGACAAAGAACCTATCAATACATTGATTAAAGAATATGGAAGAGATGATGCAAAAATCATTTGTGCGATCCTTGGAATGATAACTTTGACAAACTCAATGGGGATATCATTGGGACTTTTGAAAGAGAGATTTTCTTTTAGAAGAGTTAAAAGAAGTAAATTGATAAATGAGTTAGGTATTCCAGCTTTAACAATGACAGTTTTTCCAGTAATTTTTGTTTATTATAAAATCAAATCATTATTTAAAACTTTAAAATGCAGTATAATACAGGATAGAGTTACTTTAACTAGCTAAAGTAAAATTTCTTGCTTTTCTGATTGATTGGGATTATAATTAAAATATAATACAAGGAATCTTTTTATCGACAAATTAATTAATTTCTATGTCTGGCAGTACCAGGTGAACAGTAGGAGTTGTAGTAGTTGAATTTGTAATAAATCTTGTAACAATATTATCTTGTATGATTTAATTATCCATAACATTTATTTTGAAGTAAATAAAAGAATTTTGAAATAAAGTAACAATTATTAATTAATCGTATAGAATTTTAAAATAGAATATTGATTTGCCAGAGAACAAATTATTTATTAACAACAACTCCTCTGCTAGCCATAGAAATTAATTTAAAAAAAGGCGATTGCCTTTTTTTTTATGATATAATGGGATAAGGTGATTAAGATGAAAGAAATTGTAATAGCAACAAAAAACAAACATAAGATAATAGAAATGAAGAAAATGTTAGAAGAGATAGGATATAGTGTCTTATCCCTATTTGATTTCGATGAATTTCCAGACATAATAGAAGATGGAAATACGTTTAGAGAAAACGCATTAAAGAAAGCAAAAGAGCTATCTAATTACTTAGATAAGACAGTTGTTTCTGATGACTCAGGATTAGAAGTGTTTGCATTAAACAACGAACCTGGTGTATATTCAGCACGTTATAGTGGAAATAATAAAACATATGAAGATAATAATAAACTTTTATTAAAAAATATGGAAGTTATTGAGAATAGATCAGCTAGATTTGTGACAACGATGTGTTTGTATTCTCAAACTGAAAAACCAGTCTTTTTTGAAGATTATTTATATGGAGAGATTAGTAAAACGTATAAAGGAAATAATGGGTTTGGATACGATCCAATCTTCTATGTCCCAGAACTAAAAAAGAATTTAGCTGAAATTAATCTTGAAGAGAAAAATCAAATTTCTCATCGAGGGAAATGCTTAACCAAGTTAATTAATTATTTAAAAAACAATGGATAAGTGGTATAATTTTTACGATGAATAAGAAGAAGGAGGAATATAATGTCAATTAAAGGTAGTCAAACAGAAAAAAACTTATTAAAAGCTTTTGCTGGAGAATCACAAGCAAGAAATCGTTATACAATGTTCTCTAAAATAGCGAAAAAAGAGGGTTATGAACAAATATCTGAGATGTTTTTAGAAACTGCAGGTAATGAACTTGAACATGCAAAGATATTCTTTAGACATTTAGAAGGTGGGGCTGTTGAAATAACTGCAACTTACCCTGCAGGTATTGAAGGATCTACTCCTGAGAACTTACTTGCTGGAGCTGAAGGTGAATTTGAAGAATGGGATGAATTATATCCTGAATTTGCTAGAATTGCTTTAGAAGAAGGATTCCCAAAAGTAGCTGCTTCATTTAAGATGATTTCTAAAATCGAAAAGGAACATGAAGAAAGATATCGTAAATTAATAGTAAATATCAAAGAAGATATAGTATTTAAGAGCGAAAATGAGACTGCATGGGTTTGCCGTAAATGTGGTCATATCCATTTCGGAAAAAGAGCTCCTGGTAAGTGCCCTGTTTGCATGCATCCACTTGCTTACTTTGAGAAAAGAAAAGTTAATTTTTAAGTAGATTAAGAGTAGAGAAAATTTTTCTCTACTTTTTATTTGGGTAAATTATTGTTTAACTTACATTTTTACATTTGATTTGATATAATTATAAAAAGGTTGGTGGTTATATGAAGGTTATTGTGTTCAGTGATGCTCATGGAAATAAAATAATTCTTGAAAGGATTGTAAGCTTTAATCCAGACGCAGATTATATTATATCTCTAGGCGACAGTGAACTGCCACTTAACTTCTTAGTAGATTTAGATATTATACCAATTAAGGGTAATTACCCAAGAGACGCCGGGCTTGTTTATGAGAGTGTATTAAAAGTAGGAAATAAAAAATTACTACTAGTTCACGGGCATAAATTCAAAGTCCAAAAAACTTTAACCAAGTTGCTTACTCGCGCCATGGATTTAGATGTAGATGTAGTTCTTTATGGTCATACACATATTGCAAAAGTAGATAAAGTGAATACAATAACTCTTCTCAATCCAGGAAGCATTAAAAACCCTAGATCTAAATTAGCACCTTCATATCTTATTTTAGAAATCACCGATGAATCTTTTAAATACACTTTTAAAGAAGCTGAAACAAATATCACAATGGAAAATATATAGTTATATTCAAATTTTTTCAGATACGTCTATTGTCAAATAGAGCGAAATTTCGCTCTATTTTTAAGAAATGGGTTACATGTTTTATAAGTTTACATAAACAATGTATTGTGATATTCTTGAAATGAAAACAGGAGTGATATTATGAAAAAGATATTTCTAGTTCTGGTTATTGCACTTGGTGCACTACTAATGACAGGTTGTAAAAAAGAGAAAATAGAAGAAATTGAAGAGATTGATTTTAGTGAAGTTTATCCAAATAACGGAACTTATTATCAACTTTTTGTTAGAAGTTTTGCAGATAGCGATGATGATGGTGTTGGTGACTTCAATGGAATTACTTCCAAACTAGGATATTTAAAAGATCTAGGGATAAATGGAATTTGGCTAATGCCAATTCATCCCTCACCTACCTATCATGGATATGATGTAATTGATTTTTATGATGTTAACCCTGAATATGGAACAATGACAGACTTTGAAAATCTTCTTATTGCAGCAGAAGAATTAGATATTGATATTATAATTGATTTTATAATTAACCATACTTCAAACGAACATCCTTGGTTTCAAGGATGGAAAGACGGAAATCCTGATTATGCTGGATTTTATCGTTTAATAACAGCAAGTGATGAACGAAAAGATGAAAATGGTGCTTGGGGTCAAAATATTTGGCACAGTACAACTGGTGGTTATTATTGTGGATACTTTGGACCAGATATGCCTGATTTAAATTGGAGTAATGAAAATGTTCAAGCAGAAATGTTGGATGTTGCATCATTTTGGATTGAAAAGGGAGTAGATGGATTTAGATTAGATGCTGCTTTGCATTTAGAAGGAGTGGGAGAAGTTAAATCACCTACTGTACCAATAGATTCAACTTTGGTTAAATTAGAGTATTTTGAGTATCAAATAGAGGAACTCTATCCAAACATTTACATAGTTGGTGAGATTTATGATGCATTCAGTGTTTCAAGCTTATTCTATCAATCAATGGATAGTGCTTTGAATTTTGAAATTGGAGATAAAATACTCGCAGCCATAAATACAGGTTTTAGTACAGATTATGTTTCAACAATCGTAAGATATAGTGAGATTATAAACAGTTACGAAAGTAATGGAATAGATGCTCCATTTTTAAGAAATCATGATCAAGATAGAATGGCTAGTATTTTAAATGGTAATATTTCTAAATTGAAGTTAGCAGCTGAAATGTTATTAACATTACCGGGAAACCCATTTATCTATTATGGGGAAGAATTGGGAATGTTTGGAATAAAGAGTACTGGGCCATTTTGGGACGAAACAAGAAGATTACCGTTACCATTTGGTGATGACTACACTACTACGTGGTTTGCAGATGAATTTAATACAGAATTAAAAAATGTAACTGAGCAAGAAGCTGACTCAAATTCACTGTTTAATGTATATAAAAATATCTTAGCAGTAAGAAATAATTCTTTGGCATTAAAATATGGAGATATCTTCCCGTATGAGGAAAGTTCAAATGCACTTCAAGGCTATTATAGAGTGTTTAATTATGATCAAGATAATCAAGAAATTGTTCTTGTTTTACAAAATGTAAGTGAAGGTGACTATCAACTATATTTCGAAAATGAAGATGTTATGTATTACTCAAAAGGAATAGATAATTATAATGGTAGTGTTGAAGAAAGATCGACATTGATACTTAGAATGAATAATGAATTAATAGGTAATTTCTATGAATAAAAATAAAATTACATTTTCTCAAATGTTTTCTAGATCAATTTCAAATTTTAGTGAAGTATTCGGATTATTTGAAGCAAGTTTATTCAAAGTAATAATGTATTTTATTTTATTAAACTTAATGATGTTCTTGCCAATTACAATGCAAGTTGTAAACTTAGAAAATCTTGACTACAGTAAATATGGTTTTACTTTTATGGAAGACCTTCCGGATTGGTTGCCTAGCGGCTTGCCAACTCATTGTAAGATTGATAATAATGAATTACAATGTTTAAATGATGATGTATTTGAGTATGATATTATTAACAGAGATACGACTTATCATATCTATTTCAATGTAGAAGATTCAGTCGAAATTAATGAAAGTGATACAATTATTTTTTACCAATCTGGCATCCATATGAATATTGGAGAATCAAGTGTGTTACGGCTTACATATTCTGGATTTGGGTATACTGATTTTAATGAAATCAATCAAATGAGTCCAGAAGAAGCTAGTGAAATTCTATTTGAATCTCTATTTCAAAGTGTTAAACCAGCAATTATATTGCCAATAATACTTGTCTTTGTTGGAATTTTAACCTTAACAAATATTATTTTGATATTCTCTATTGGGACTTTATCTATGCTATTTAAGTTTAATCAGAGTGAGTTCCCAAGGTATCAAGATATCATAAAATTGATGATTTTTGCATCAACTATTCCATCAATAATAAATTTAGGATTAGGATTTTTTGGATTGAGTGCATTTACATCAATTAGTTATAATATTATTACCCCTATCCTGGCATATTTTATGTATAAAGCAAGCAGAATGAAAATAGAAGCTAATTTATAGTATTATTATTATAATAATAAAGAAAAAAGAAAACATTTTATGTAAGTGTTTTCTTTTTATATGGCATTTTTGATAAAACATGAAATGGGTTTCATACATTACACACGTCAATCAATTGAAAAAGCGTTTTCATTATGCTATATTAAGAGTAATCAAAAAGTTGTAAAAAAATTAAATAGGAGGAAAAGAAATGAAGAAATATTTGAGTTTATTAATAACTCTATCGCTAGTTACTGCATTCTTTGCAATTTCAGTTCCAAAAGTATCTGCTGAAGTACCTGCAAATGACTGTACTAGCACACACACAGTTGTACTTCATTATCATAGATGGGATGAAGATTACACAAACATGGATTTCTGGGCATGGGGAACTGGTACAGATGGTTCTGGCAATCCACAAATAGTAGGAGAAGATGATTTTGGTGCTGTTGCATATTTATGTGTTAACGACGACTCTGACGCTGCTGCTGGATTAATTCCTAGACTTAACGACTGGTCTTACAAAGATGGAATAGACCTAAATGGCGATGGTGGAGATGACAAATCTGTAACATTGAAAGATGAAAGCGAAGATTTTGTTGGATTCGATGAAGATGGAATTAAACATGTTTATATTTTACAAGGATCTGCAGAAGTTTACTATAATGATCCTTTAATGCCAACATTCCAAAAAGATGGGTTCGGAACTTTAGTAGTAGTTTACTATGAAGCATCTGAAGCATATGACGCATGGAATATGTGGAACTGGGGAACTGGTACTGATGGTACTACAGCTGGTGATGCATTTGGTGGTTCAGGAGTTCCATTCCAATGGGACTTAGGAATAGATCAACAAGCGGAACCTGGTAAATTCAAAGTAGCTGTATTTAACGTTGCAGCTGACGCTGATGATACAATGGGATTCATTGTTAGAACTGATTCTTGGGAAAAACAATGGGCTGACGATCTATTTTTAGATATTTCTGCAATCAAAGGTACTGGAACACAATTTACATTCTACATTGGTGGAAACGATGCATTCTATGACAACTTTACTGATTTTGAAGCAGTTGTAAACTTCTTCGAAATTGCTAGTGCTACTGCATTAGATACAACATCAGTTGAAATTGTGTTCAATAAAGAGATTATTACAGAAGTAGAAGATGTAGTGGTATTTGATTCTGCTTCAATTACTTTAGAAGATAAAGATGCAAATGCAGTTGTAGTTAATAGCACAAGCTTTAACTCTACTACAGCTACAAATGATACTTTCACATTATTATTGGATTCTGAATTATCAGGAGCTAACTCACCTTATACAGTTTCTTATACTGTTGGTGAAGGAGAAGATATGATGGTTTATACTAAAGAATTTAGTGTAGATAGTCTTGCTCCTGTTGTTACTATTATTGGTTCGAGAAATGTTACTTTAGAACTTGGAGATACTTATTCACTTCCTACTTATAGTGCTAGTGATAAAGAAACTTCTGAAGATACTGAAAGTACTGTCATTTATAATGTAAAAGTTAAAGATGGACACGGAACTGTAGATACTAGATTTGCTGGTGTTTACGAAGTCGTGATTGTTGCTGAAGACAAATTCGGAAACGAAACTGAAGCAATGATTACTGTAACTGTAATGGACCCTTGTGATGATACTGCTCATTTGGATGCAAATAATTTCAATACTGAATTAATAGCTTTATTAGTTGGTATTCCTCTTGCATTCGGCGCTGTTGTTGCACTGCGTCGTAGTTATTAAGGGGGAATGAAAATAATGAAAAAATTATTAATGATATCATCTGTTCTTGTAGCTGCGTTAACTCTTGTTGGGTGTTCACCTAAAGAAGACGTTGAAGTTTGTACAAACAACGCTGCAAATGGGCAATTATATGAATTTGATAAAAACCAAACTGAAATTACTACAATTAAAGTATGGTTAGATGACGAAGCTTACGCAACTGCATTAATTGATGCATTTGAACTTGCTTACCCAGACATCAAAGTTGAATGGGATAACGTAGGAGCAGTAGACACTCGTCAAAGACTTGAAACTTATAGTGGTTCAGACTTTGCTGCTGATGTTGTTGTGTTCCCACATGACCATATTGGTGCAGCATTAAGTTCAAACTTACTTTATCCATTCCCGACTTCTCAAAGAGAAGATTTAATATCTAGAATGGTTGGATCTGCAATTGGAACTGCTACATCATGTTACGACAGTGCAACTAATACTGCAGTTACATGTGATGGTGAAACTTTTGAATCAGAATTATTTGGAGCTCCATTATCTGGTGAATCAGTTGCATTATTCTATAATAAAACTTTATTAGAATCAATTGATGATACTAAGACATATCCTGAAGCAACTTGGGAAGAAATTATTGCAAGTGCTTTAGATTATAACACTATAGCTGTTCAAGATGATCCAGCAACTGCTGATGTTGATGAAGCAGAAGATGCTAAATTATACTTCGCATTAGACGTAGGTAATGCTTACGACATGCATTTTGTTTCTACTTCATTTGGATTTGATTTATTTGGTGCAGATCATCTAAATAAAGAAACTGCTAATCTTGGTTCTGATGAAATGATTGATGCATTAACATGGATTCAAGGAACTATGATGCCAGCTGTATTAAATTATACTGCTGCAGCATTAAGTGGAGATGCAAACAAACAATTATTTGAAAGTGGAGATTTAGCTTATATTATTGATGGTCCTTGGGACATTCAAAGATATAAAGATTCGTCTGTTGATGAAGAGGGTAATGTACTATATGAATGGGGAATTGCTAAAATTCCTACAATCAATGGTGTAAATCCTGTTACATTCTCAGGTGTTCAAATTGCTGCTGTTTACAAAGGAACTAATGAACCAACTGCTGCATTTAAATTTGTTGAGTTTATGACTTCTGATGCAGGACTTGCTATTATGTATGCTGAAACTAACAAATTACCAGCACTTAAAGATGTTTCAACTGTTGCTGGTGTTGCTACTGATGTTTATTTAAGTGGTATTTCTGCACAATTAGCTTATTCACATCCAATGCCTATTATTCCTGAAATGGGATATTTCTGGGGTAACGCAGGAACTATGTACTCAAGTGCATGGAACAATACTGCTACACCTGAAGATGCTGCTGAAACAGCACAAACTGGATTCGACGCACAGGCTAATTAAATTAATTATCTTATAGTTTAAAGGCCATGGAAACATGGCCTTTTCTATAATTTGTAAGAAATGGAAGTGATGAAATGAGTAAAGTATTTGAATTGCTTGGCAAATATTATTCAAAAGTAAAACAATTCTTTAAGTTTGTCTATAACTCGTTCATAAAATGGGTTATTAAACCAGTATGGAAGTATCTAAAACCGGTTCTCTTTATTGTGTTTTATCCAATTAACTTTTTACTTAACCAATTGGCAAAATTGCCTTCTTTTGTAATTGCAATATTGTCTGGGTTAATATGGGGATTTGGGCAGTTAATTAATAGACAATATATTAAAGCATTAATCTTCTTTCTGATTTTCTCATTAGTAATTTTTGTTGAATTTGCAACTGGTAGCTATAATGAAGAGTTCAACTTATATAATGATAAAATTCCAGGAAATGAGATAGAGGAAGAGTTATCAAATTATCTTCCTACATGGTATTATTACAATTTGAAAGAAATAAATCCCACTAGTGAGTTTGCTTATGAAGATTTTACACTATTACATGATGTAGCAGAATCTAATGGGTATACTTTTGACGAAAGTACATTGACTTTTTATGATCAATTAGGACAAGTAATTGAAGTAGACAATATTTCATATTCTACATCGGATATGTTTGTATTTATAGGAACTCAATTAAGAACAATTGAAGAAGAAGTAATAAGTGCAAGTGCTGGGAACGTTGACAATATTGAATTGATAATTGTTGATGATGTTACCAGAGCTAAAGTGCTTGATTTACTTCGTGTTCAAGCAGAAAAAAATGTACTTGAAGATGAAAATTATGAAGCTTTACTAAGTGATCAAGTTGTTTTAACTGCTATTGAAGAATTAGTAGAAGATGGTCACATTGTTGATGAAGCAAGTTGGGATACAACTCTAACAGCTTATATTACTGATAATAATGCTGCTTTAGAAGTTTCAGCTTTAGAAGAATTGATTGATCAAAAACATGTTCAGTTAATTAGCGATATTGATGGACTTGAAGATGTAGCCGCTATTTTAGCTAAGAAAAGTGTGTTAAACATTGTTGAAGGTTTACTTGATGAACAAGCTGAAAGAGACATTAGGGTTAGTGGTGATTTTGATGAATTAGTTGCAGAAAGAGTAAGTGAGATTGCAACTGCTATACTTGTGGGTCTAGGTCATCTTGTTGATGAAGTTGATTGGGACAATACTCTTTCAATTTACATTGCTGATCACGCGGAAGCATTAGTTCTTCAAGGAGAAACACAGTTAGTTAATGAAAAATATATTGAAATATATGATATTCAATTTGAATCAATAAATGCAACACAAACAAAAGTGTATTATACATCTTATTATAATAGTCATTTTAATAAATTATTTGGAGCTTTAATATTGCAGTTTGATTCTGTATCTAGTTTTAAAGATATGATGCAAGCTCGCCTTGGACAACTCACAAATATGGATAATGATGATTATAATAAAATGTTAGCTCGTATTTACTTTGAATATAATCCTGAGTTATATAGCACGATAGTTGATGGAGTTAATAATGTATATTATGAAAGAACAGGATTTTTTGTAAAAGGAGCATGGGGACTTGCTACTATGGGTAGTATTTCTCAAACAACTTTGTATCAACACAAAGGGATAGCTTTCTTATTACCGAGTTCTGGTACACAAACAATTGAGGCAAGATCAATTGAAATAGAAGGACATCATTCTACTCAATTATTATTACGAGGAATTATTTCAATGCTTGTAGTTGTTTACATATTGTTTGTATTTATATGGAATATAAAAGATGCATATAGAACTTCGAAGACGATTAAAGAAACGAAAGTTTCTCCTAATGAACGACAGTACTTCGCTGCACTATATGAAAATTTCTTTGAATATATTGTATTAACACCAGCTTTGATATTAATAACATTTATTAGTGTTATGCCAATATTTTTTGGTTTAGCAGTCGCTTTTACAAATTATAATATTGAACATTTACCACCTGGGCAACTGATTAGCTGGGTTGGATTCCAAAACTTTGTTGAAGTGTTTAGTGTATCAAGTGGTGGATCAATTGATTTTGGTGGACAATTTTGGAAGGTATTTTCTTGGACATTAATTTGGGCATTTGCTGCTACATTTACATGTTTCTTTGGAGGATTTGTTCAAGCAGTTATTCTAAATAATACGAGAGTAGTATTTAGAAAAGCTTGGCGTGCAATATTAATATTACCTTGGGCTATGCCAGCATTGATTTCCCAAATGATTTTTAGAGTTATGTTTAATGATAATGGATATGTAAATCAAGTATTATTTAGAACAGGTATCACTAATTTATTTACTGATTGGGGAATGCTTGGGAGAGGCTTCAATGAAGCAGGAACTGGACTCCAAAGATTATTATATTTCGGAGATCAAAACTTCCAATGGCTAAGTAATGAAGCTAATCCTTGGTTTGTAAGAATTTTTATTATTGTTCTAAACGTATGGCTTGGATTCCCATTCTTCATGGCTTTAATGAGTGGAGTTATGACTTCAATCGATAAGTCATTATATGAAGCAGCTTCTATAGATGGAGCTACAGGATTCCAACAATTTAAGTTTATTACAATGCCCTTAGTATTATTTGCTACAAGTCCTTTACTTGTTATGACTTTTAGTGGAAACTTCAATAACTTTGGAGTTATTTACTTCATTACTGGTGGTGGACCGGGTGACGGAACATTTGAGACAGCTTACGCTGGCTCCACAGATATTTTGATATCCTGGATTTACAAACTGACAGTAGATGCAAATATAAGATGGTATTCAATGGCTAGTGTATTCAGTATTTTGATATTCTTAATTATTGGTACATTATCTGCTTGGAACTTTACACGTACCAGAGCATTTAAGGAGGATGATTAATAATGAATCTATTACTTAAAGGATTTTTAATCTTCTTAGCCTTAGTTATTATCTTCACATTGCAATCCTTAACAGTTGCTATTGCAAATAAAAAAGGAAAAAACACTACAAAAGCAGGATTCATTGGTTTGATTCCAGGATTTGGTATTTGGTATTATTTAAAAATGAAACCTGAAAGAAAATTATCTATAACAGCAATTCCGAATATCTTAAGTGTAAAGAATATTTTAGGGACAGCATTTATTTATAGTGAACTTGTTGCATTATCGTTTGTTGTAATAGTTCCAATTATTTATACATTTGGGACTTCATTATCACCAAATAGTGGTATTTTAAACACTATCTGGCCAGAAAATCCTAGTTTAATAAACTACAAATTCTTATTCTCAGGATCACGAATGGTTGGTGGAATTGAAGAAACAACTGATTTCGTTAAGTGGTACTGGAATACTCTTCAAGTAGCTTTCTTAACAATGGTATTTTCAGTATTGTTTGTTACTGGTACAGCTTACGTATTTGCTAGATATAAATTCAAAGGTAAAAAAGGTGGATTACTTACAATATTAGTACTTCAAATGTTCCCGTCATTCTTATCATTGATTGCAATATTCACATTATTCCAAACATTTGGATTAACAAATGAACCTAAAGCATTAGTAATTATCTATGTTTCGGGATCGATACCATTTAATATTTGGTTGATTAAGGGATATTTACAAAATATTCCAAAGGAACTTGATGAATCAGCTAAAATTGATGGTGCAAACAAGGTACAAATATTCTTTAAAATTATTTTACCATTATCAGTACCAATTATTAGTTTTGTTGCCGTAACACAGTTTATGGCTCCGTGGATGGACTATATCTTACCATCATACTTGATAATTGATGAGGATAAATGGACACTAGCAGTTGGTATTTTCGACTTTATTCAAGATGTTGCTAATACTAATTATCCTGCCTTTGCTGCAGCGGCACTTATTGTTGCTGCACCAATTACTCTTCTATATATAGTATTTCAAAAATATCTTATTGAAGGTATTACAGCAGGAGCAAATAAAGGTTAAAATAAAGGTTAAAATAAAAGCATTTCTCAAATTGAGAAATGCTTTTTTACACTACTTTTTGAAAATATAGAACCCATAACTATTCGTTTCTAAAATTTCACTTAATTCAATAGTAACCTCATTATATACATCTAGAACTGTTGTGTTTTGTAGTTCTTTAGGAAGGATGATTTTATGTGAGTTGAATCTTTTGCTCATTATGAAATATAAATCATCTTTTTTAAATATTATAAACTCATTTTCATCATTGACTTCAATCCAATTAAAATCAGTTGATTTAAAGGCATGATATTGTGATCTTAATTTAATTAATTTCTTTATATGATTTAATAACTCTGTATTTTGTGATTTTGTATCCCAAATCATGCATTTCCTATTATCTGGATCATGTTTACCAGATAACCCAACTTCTCCACCATAGTAAATGCTTGGGGCTCCTGGGAATGTAAACAAGAATAAATATGGTAACTTAACTAGACTAATATTATTCGAACAAATTTCTAAAATTCTTGTGGTATCATGTGAATCAACTAAGTTATACATTGATTTAAGAACATTCTTTGGATAATCAGTTAGTACCTTGTTTATTTTGAACATAAACTCTGTACTTGTATATTCTGGGTGATCAGTGTTAGTTCCAAAGTAATTCCATATTGGGAATAATATTTCATAGTTCATTACTCCATCATGTTGGTCTCCTTGAAGCCATGGGTTTGAATTATCCCAATTTTCACCAATGATATAAGCATCTGATTTAACATCCTTTACTGTAATTCTAAAATCTCTCCAAAATTTATGACTAACTTCATTGCTTACATCTAATCTCCAACCATCTATATCGTATTTTTTAATCCAATAAGTAGCTACATCGAGTAAGTATTTCTTCATAATTGGATTATTTGTGTTTAATTTTGGCATAAAAGGAGTAAAAGCAAACGTTCTATAATTTAGTAAATCAGGGTTGTTTCTGTATTGTTTTGCGCTTTCTTTGTTCACTGTGTTATCTAGATTAAAAGTTAATTTTGAAACAGGCAAATTGTCATCTAGGATATAGAAACAATCGTAATAAATCGATTCTTTTCCGTTTTTAATAACATCTAGAAAATATGGATGTCTAACACCACTATGATTAAAGACTGCATCTAACATCACTTTGATTCCGATTTTATGAGCTTCTTCAACAAGTTTTCCAAGAAGCACATTATCACCAAATGCTTTATCTATTTTGAAGTAATTGGTAGTGTCATATTTATGAGCAGTATCTGCCTCAAAAATTGGTGTCATATAAATACCTGTGAAACCTATTTCTTTTAAATATGGTAATTTATTTATGATTCCCTGCAAATCTCCACCAAATCTTAAATCATTTGAGTATTTATCAGTTTCTCCCCAAGGAAGTGTGTTTTCGGGATTAATTGATTTGTTCCCATTATTAAATCTTTCAGGGAAAATACTATACCAAACTTGATCTTCAACCCAAGAAGGCGCATCAAATACATCTTCAAGATTAAGATATGGGAAATTAAAATAGTTAAATAGATTTTTTTTACCATTTGGGAACTTTACTATATCTATTATCTCTCTACATCCAAACAAGTATTGATTATCAATTATAAAAGAATATTTCATTCTTAAATATTTAGGGTTTAAAGCTATAAAGTAATGAAAGTAGTTTTCAGATTCATACTCTTTCTTCATAATGCTTGTTTCACTTGATTGAATCTTCCATTCCCATACATCGGGATTTATCTCGCTTTCTCCCCAGAAAAAGGGATCGCCATAGATAACTTCGATTTTATGATTTGATTCTTTAGAAGTTGTTAGTCTAAGATGTACTGTATCTTTATCATACATGTAAGCAAATTTACTCTTTGCTTCATGGTAAATTGTGAAGTCTATCATTAAATCACCTCAATCTAGATTGTTTGTTTACTTTTTAAATAGAAAAATACTCCTGCACCAATTGCCGCAACTCCAGCAACTGATCCACCTATAATTATATATAAATTAGGACTATTATCAATCGGAGTTTCATCAACTGGTACTTCAACCGGAATAACTGGCCATTCAGCACCATAAGCTAGTTTGTACATTACTAATGTTTCGTTTTTCTGTACAGATACTACTTCACCAGATAAAACTTCTAGTGTTTCTATTCCAGCAAAGTCTTTATTTACAACAAGATTCCATTCCATACCTTGTAAACTCATGTTTCTTTCAACAGTAGAGTTATTATGAATAACGTATGTGTATTCCCAAGGAGAATCTTCATCGTAAATTATATAACTAATTACTCCATTTGCATCTGGGAAGAAGTACATCTTTTCATTCATCTCATCAAGAGTATCGTAACTAAATACATTGATGCTTTTTCTTAATTCGATTAATCCTTTGTAGTAATTAAATACTTCCATATTTTCAACTTTCAAACTCCAATCAATCTGATTTGTTGAGTCAGGTGAACGATAACTATTGTGATCATATGAACTAGAAGTATCACATTCACCTTGATTTTCTCCATCTATTACAGTACAAGGTTTAGAGCGCATAATGTCAACTCCACCATGTAAGAATGGAATACCGTTACTAGTAAGAATTATTGCGTTTGCTTGTTTTTGCATATCTTGAATTTGTTCCCATTCAAGATCTTCAGTTGATAACATTATTTTATCAAATAATGTGTTATTATCATGTGCTGTTACGTAATTAATTGTTTGATTAGGAGTAAGTGCCCAGTATTTATCTGTTCCAATGTTATACATTGGTTGAAATACACCAGTATGTGCTACTCCACCAACAATTCCTAATTTAACATTTTCGTCCATTAAGCTGTTTCCTTGAATGAACCCTGTGTCTTCATCATTCCAAACAGATCCTTTAATACCATCTCTTGTTACATCACTAAATACAGCAACACCAGGCATGTCAGCAAGGTTTTCAAAATAAGCAGCTTCTTCATCTGAAAGAGGAGAAGTTCCTCCTGTCCAAGGTTCACCATATACTAATATAGTGCTGTCAATTTCATGTAATGCATCAGCTATAGCGTTCATTGTGTCTACATCATGTAGTTTCATTAAGTCAAATCTGAATCCTGTTATATTGAATTCTTCAGCCCAAAATACGACACTATCAACCATAAATTTACCCATCATGTAATTTTCACTAGCTGTTTCATTCCCAGTACCACTACCATTACTAAATGATCCACTATCAGTCATTCTAAAATAATATCCAGGTACTATTAAATCAAAATTAGCATCAGCGCTTCTTCCATGGTGATTATAGACAACATCCATAATAACTCTTATATCGTTTTCATGGAATGCTTGAATTAATTGTTTGTATTCGTTTACTTTTACACTTCCATCATAAGGATTAGTTGAGTAACTACCTTCTACACTATTAAAGTTTTCAGGCATATATCCCCAGTTAAAGACGGTGTCTTTAACTCCTGTATAATTTGAATCAAGTATTTTAGTTTCATCAACTGCAGCACCGAAATCAAATACAGGAAGAAGTTGAACATGGGTTACTCCTAGTTCTATAATGTGATCTAACCCTGTGGTTACGCCTTCGTAACTTGTACCTGTTTCAGCAAGACCTAAGAATTTACCGCGATATTCTTCAGTACCATTCCAAGTAGAATGAGTTGTGAAATCTCTAATATGGACTTCATATATTATAGAGTCATTATAATTTTCAATTGTGTTTGGGATCATTACACTATCCCAGTTATCTGGATTTAATCTATTAAAATCAACGACCATACTACGGCGTCCATTAATACCTGTACTAAATGCATATGGATCACTTACTTCACTAGTTGTTGTTCCATTAGTTACATCAAATGTATAGTATACGCCATGTAAATCTCCAGTAACTGTAGCTTCCCATACACCTTTTGAAGTATAGACTAAATCAACTGTGTCATAAGGAGTATCAGTCCCTGCTTGACCAGAATAATCAGTTTCACTAGCTCTGTGCCCATATTCATATAAGTTAAGAGAAATACTCTCACTGATTGGTGCCCATAATTTAAATGTTGTAGAGTCTTCTGAATATATCGCTCCAAGTTCACCATCATATGCATAAATAGCATTGAAGTCATCACTTGAATATAACCCGCCAAATCCTACAGAGTATTCTTTTGGTTCGTAACCAATATCTTCAAAGTCGATTACTAATTTGTATGTTTTACCTAAATCTGCTCCACCAACAATATCAAAAGTACCTGTTAAACCGAGCATAGAGAAATTTTCAAAAGCAACTTCTATGTCATCAGCAAATAATGCAACTTTATCTTCAGTGAATGCTTTACTTGCAGTAAACTCCACTGAAGTTGTCGATGAAAATTCAACAGAAGAAGCTCTGTTAGAAACATCAACTGCATTGTCATCATAATATATTGTTGAATCTCCACTCACTAAATAAGCATGAACTGTACCAGTCAAGTCAGGATTTGTCATATCTATATATCGGTCTATAGAGACATCTTTATCCCATGCACTTGTTTTAACAATGACACCAATTGATGTTGAACCATCAAAAGGAGAACCTATTAAATCAATTTCATAATATTTACCAAATAAGTCATCCCCATTGAATGAATAAGTATCTCCTTCGCCATTATCTGGTTCAAATGGCCAAAGCCATAGTCCCCACCCAGTATAAGTATTGTCAAAACGATGATAATGTACAACAAGCTTTGTTGGAACTGCTGCATGTACACTTGTATTTATGCTTGTGTATCCTATAATTGCACTTACTAATAATAGTAATAAAATTCTAATACTTCTCATAATTTCCTCCATCTAAAAATTTATACTTAATTATACCACATAATCAAGTAATAACTATTATGGTAGCGGTTTCAGTTTTGAGATATATAAAGATTAAAATCGAGATTTATAGTATAATTAAATTGTAGAAGTTTATGAAAAATCATATATTATTTTATCTTCTTAAAGGAGAATGTATCATGGATAGAAAATGGTGGCAAGATGCAATAATTTACCAAATTTATTTAAGGAGTTTTAAAGACTCGAATAATGATGGAATTGGTGATTTTAATGGACTAATTAGTAAATTAGATTACTTAAATGCCCTTGGTGTTAATGCAATATGGGTTTCACCACATTATCAATCTCCGATGGATGATAATGGATATGATGTTTCCGATTACTATAAAGTAAGTAATGATTATGGAAATATTGATAATGTAGTGGATTTTATTGAAAAAGCACATGCAAGGGATATGAAGGTTGTTTTTGATTTAGTTTTAAATCATACATCAGATGAACATGAATGGTTTGTAGCAGCACTTGATCCATCACACCCAAATCACGAAAAATACCATGATTACTATATCTGGCAAAAACCAAAGTATGATAATGAAGGAAATAAAAAAATGCCCACAAATTGGAGATCATGGTTTGGTGGTCCTGTTTGGGAATATAATGAAAAGACTGATGAGTATTATTTACACATTTTTAGCAAAAAAATGCCTGATTTAAATTGGCGTAACGAAAACATGAAAAAAGACTTAAAGGCAGTAGCTAAGTGGTGGGTCGATAAAGGAGTAGATGGATTTAGAGTAGATGCTTCTAATCATTTAGAGAAAAATTGGGATTTTCCAGATGGACATCCAGGGTATGAATACTTCTCAAGTTTACCAAAACATCATAAATATTTAGAAGAGTTCGGAGTTGAAATCTTTGGACCAAATGATATTATGGCCATGGGAGAAGCCGGAGGAGCTACAAAAGAAGAAGCAATTAAATATTGTGGATATGATAATAATGAATTTGATATGCTAATCCACTTTGGACATTGCTGGGCTGACTGTGATGACTCAAATCACATAACACCAGGAAAGTGGTCAAAGGGTAAAATTGATGTAAAAAGCATTAAAAGCAGCTTTGATAAATGGTTTAAAATGTTGAATGGTGAAGGATGGAATTTAATTTATTGGCATAATCATGATCACCCTAGAATATTAAGTCATTATGGTGATGATACAGTGTATCAAACTGAATCAGGAAAAATGCTTGCTTATTGTTTATATATGATGCCTGGAACTCCTATTGTGTATCAAGGAGAAGAAATAGGAATGACCAATGTTGACTATGAAAACCTAACAGATTTTAGAGATGTTGAAGTATATACTGAATATGATAATTTCTTAAGCTTTGGAGCAACTCATGAAGTTGCAATGCAAGCTTTAAGAGATAGATCAAGAGATAATGCAAGAAGTCCATTTCAATGGGATTCAAGTAGAAATGCTGGATTTAGTTCTACAACTCCATGGATGAATGTTAATAGAAACTATAATGTCATAAACTTAGAAAAACAAATCAAAGATGAAGATTCTATATACAGTACATACAAATCATTATTTAAGCTTAGAAAAGAAGAAAATCTATGTGATGGACTGTTAGAGTTTATAGATATTGAAAGTGATAATTCTTTTATCTATACAAATGAAACAAATAAAACAATATTCTTAGTAATTTCAAATTTCACAACACATATAATAATGATTAATTTAGATATTGATATAAATGGGTATGAAAATATATTTAATAATTATACTCGTAGAGAGCTCAATAAAGAGATGAAACTTCTACCTTATGAGGCTTTAGTATATAAAAGAAAGAAATAGGTGGCGATATGAGAGAATACAGTATTTTTAAGATTACTTCAGAAAGATTAAAAAGAGAAGTAAGAATTTTTGTATCATTACCGAAAAGTTATTTTAGTACAGGAAAGTTTTATCCTGTTTTATACATGCCTGACGGACAAAATCTATTTGACGACAAACAAGCAAGTTATGGAAAAAGCTGGGGAATACTTGAAACATATGAAAAACATCCAAGTCTTCCTGAATTAATAATAGTCGGAATAGAATCAGATGAAAATAGAAGTGATGAACTTACTCCGTTCAAATTCGTTTTCGAAGATGGACCTGAAGTAGGTGGAAGAATTGATGACTTTTTAGACTTCATAGTTAAAACGCTGAAACCTTTTGTAGACAAAAAATATAGAACATTTAAAAGCCCAAAAAATACTGGGATAATGGGTTCAAGTTTCGGCGGTGTACTCGCAACATATGCAACTTTAAAATACTCGGATTATTTCACTAGATTTGGTTGTGTTTCAAATGCTTATTATCCATTTCAAAAGCAATTTGTCGAACTGACAAAAAAAGCAAACATAGAGGATATTAAAAAACTATATATGGATGTAGGTACAAAAGAAACTGAGGATGAAGGAAATCGTTTAGCTTACATTGAATCAAATCGAGAAATATTTGATATTTTAAAAGAAAAAATTGCACCTGAAAATATTAAATTTGAGATAATAGAAGGTGGAATTCATAACGAAAAAGATTGGGAAAAAAGATTTCCACATATAATTAATTTTCTCTTTAATTCATAAAAAATGTAATCTCTCTTGAGATTACTTTTTTTATAGTGGTCAACGCTTAATATAGTAAAATTTCAAAAAGAAAGTCTTGAATTTCAGAAAGTTGGTTTAAATTTTATTTATATCACGTAAAATGTATTTCTTTTACTTTGTATTTTACATAATATATGATATATTTTAATATATATATATAAGATGAGGTATTTGATATGGAAAATGATAAAGATTTAACAAGAAGAGAACAAAGAGAAGAGATAATCAAGAAATTATACGAAATAGATATCAACAAAGAATTTTTAGATGTTGATTCAAATAATAATTATATTATTGAAGCAATAGAAGGTGTCTTAAGCAATCTAGATAAAATTGATGATATTATTATCAAAAATTTAGTAAACTGGAAAATCAACCGTTTGTCTTATGTCGATCGTGCGATTATTCGTTTTGCTGTATATGAACTTTACTATACAGATACTGCACATGAAATTGCAATTAATGAAGCATTGAATTTAACTCGTAAATTTTCTGATGAAGGTGACAGCAAAATGGTTGGGTTCACGAATAAAGTACTAGACAACATAAAAATATATTTGAAAAAGTAGGGATACAATGGATGAAAAAAAATATCTTACTGTGACAGCTTTAACAAAATATATAAAATATAAGTTTGATAAAGACACACATTTAAAAAATGTGTTTTTGAAAGGGGAAATTTCCAATTTCAAACATCACTCTAGAGGACATTTTTATTTTACTTTGAAAGATGATAAAGCACAAATAAGTGCTATTATGTTTGCTTCAAATTCAAGTAAGATTGTATTTACTCCAACGGATGGAATGAGTGTCATTGTTGAAGGATATATTAGTGTCTTTGAAAGCAGTGGAAACTACCAAATATACGTTAACAAGATGAGCGAAGATGGACTTGGAAATCTTCATATAGCTTATGAACAACTTAAAAAGAAATTAGCTAATGAAGGATTATTTGATGCAAGCCATAAAATATCGATACCAAAATACCCAAAAACAATTGCAGTGTTAACGAGTCCTACTGGAGCAGCAGTTAGAGATATTATCAATATTGTAAATAGAAGGTATCCTCTAGCAAGCATAATAGTTTATCCAACGTTAGTTCAAGGAGAATATGCTAAAGACTCAATCGTTTCACAGCTTAAAAAAGTAAATAGTCAAATGTTAGGTGATGTGATTATTTTGGGAAGAGGTGGAGGAAGTATTGAAGATTTGTGGCCATTCAATGAAGAGACAGTAGCTTATGAAATTTATAATTCTAAGATTCCTATCATTTCAAGTGTTGGACACGAAACTGACTTCACAATTAGTGATTTTGTAGCTGATTTAAGAGCCCCAACACCTTCAGGTGGTGCAGAACTTGCAGTTCCAGATCAAATAGAGTTATTGAATTATTTAGATAGATTGAATAATCAAAATAGAAATAGTTTAAATCAAATTTTGAAATACAAAGTGGAATCGTTGAAAAGGATAGAGAGTTCTTATGTGTTTAGAGATCCTCTTAGGGTTACACAAGATAAATCTAAAAGATTAGATTATGCAATTGAAAAATTGGAGTTATTGAATCCTATAAATAGACTTCAACAAAGTAAAATTGATTTAAATAAGACAATGAAGTCTCTTCAAGATTATTACAATAGATATCTAACAAGAAAACAAAATGAATATGTGTTATCAATAAATAAACTAGAGCTTCTGAATCCGTTATCTATTATGAAAAAAGGCTATTCAGTTGTAAAAATAAATAACAATGTAGTTAAAAGTGTAGATGAAATAATGATTGAAGATAATATCGAGATATTAGTTAGTGATGGTACGCTTAATGCGAAGGTTACTAGCAAAAGAAAGGATGAATAATATGAGTGAAAAAACTTTTGAAAAAGCACTTTCCGAATTAGAATCATTAGTGAAAGAACTTGAAAATGGAGAAATTGAATTAAATGATGCTGTTAAGAAATATAATGATGGCATGAAACTAAGTAAGTATTGTCATGATTTACTTAAAGATGCCGAAGGTGTTATAGTTAAGATGATGAAAGATGATAAACTAGAGGATTTTAAAGAATAACTGAGGTGTTACAATGATAAAATTAGAAGAGATAAAAGACCCTAGTGTCTTATCTGGTTTATCAATCAAAGAGTTAGAACAACTAAGTAAAAATATTAGGAATTTCTTGATTGAAAAAGTATCTAAAACAGGAGGACATTTGTCTTCCAATTTAGGCGTGGTAGAGTTAACTATAGCCCTTCATAAAGTATTTGATAGTCCAAATGACAAGTTTGTTTTTGATGTTGGACATCAAGCATATACACATAAAATATTGACGGGACGTGCAAAGAATTTTGATACGTTAAGAAAACATAATGGACTAAGTGGATTCCTAAAAAGAGAAGAGTCTATTCACGATGCATATGAGGCAGGACACAGTTCAACTAGTATTGCAGCAGCAGCAGGAATTGAATATTCAAAAAAATTAAATGGTAAAACTAATAAAGTAATTCCAATTATTGGTGATGGAGCACTTACAGGAGGAATGGCTTTTGAAGCATTAAATTTCCTAGGCGGTAAAAAAGACCTCCAACCAATAATTATCTTAAACGATAATGAAATGAGTATTAGTGAAAATATTGGTTATTTAGCAAATATATTAAACGATATAAGAAGTAAAAATGCTTATCGAAAAATAAAAGCAAAAACAAGTAAATTACTTCCTAAATTCCTTAGAAAATTAACAGGTAAAGTTGAAAGAGGAGTAAAAGGTCTCTTTATAAAAAACTCATTGTTTGATGAACTTGGGTTCACATATTATGGACCAATTAATGGTCATAGTTTTAAAGAATTAATCAAATATCTAGAGATAGCAAAAAAATCAAATAAACCTTGTGTAATTCATGTATTAACTGAAAAAGGAAAAGGATATAAATTCAGTGAAAATGATCAATCAGGTTATTGGCATGGAGTTAGTCCTTTTAAAATTGAGTCTGGACTACCAATAAGTGAAGAAGAAAAAAACATGCACTCATGGAGTGAAATAATTTCAGAATATATGGTTGAATATGCAACCCAAAAAAAAGAATTTGCTGTAGTTATCCCAGCAATGATTGGCGGGTCTAACTTTAAGAAATTCCAACAATTATATCCTGACAGGATCATAGATGTAGGAATTGCAGAGCAAATGGCAGTTACAATGTCTAGTGGTTTAGCAATTAGTAATATTGATGTCTTCACACCAATTTATTCTACATTTATTCAAAGAGCATACGATCAAGTGAATCATGATGTAGCACGCCAAAATCTTAAAGTAGTATTTGGAATTGATAGAGCAGGTATTGTTGGAGCAGATGGGGAAACACATCAAGGAGTATTCGATATCCCTCTTTTAAGACATATACCGAATATTAAAATAGCTCATCCAAGAAACCCTGAAGATGCGTTTAAAATCCTCAATTATGCCTTTAAAGTTAACACTGGACCATTTGTTCTTCGTTATGAAAGAGGAAAAGTTAATTACGACTTTTCTAAAGCAATTACAAGTGAGATTTGTTCTTTTCCAAAATGGGAAGTAATCCAAGAAGGAAATAGTTTAGTCTTTATTGCCTTTGGATCTATATTGGAACAACTTAAAGAAGAAGCAATCAAACAACAATTAGATATTTGTATTATTGATGGTAAATTTATTAAACCATTAGATGAAGAAATGCTTATATATGTAGAATCTAAAAAGACGCCAGTAATTATCTATGAAGAATCTTCATTACAAGGTGGATTTGGTAGTGCAATTCTTGAATATATCAACAACAAAAAGTTAAATATTGAAAATATCACTTTGATGGGTATTGAAGATCAATATGTTCATCAAGGTACAAAAAATGAAATATTGAAAGAGTTAAATCTAGACGTTGCAAGTATAATAAATGTAGTGCGTGACTTGATTTAGAAGTAAGGAGTGTGAATATGCTAAGTTATATCTCAGTGAAAAATTTTGCGATAATTGAAAACATTGAAGTTGATTTTAATAAAGGATTAACTGCTTTAACTGGGGAAACTGGTGCAGGTAAAAGTTTGCTTATTGACGCTATTGGTTTGCTTCTTGGAGATCGCGCTTCATCAAATATTGTGAGAACAGGATCTATAAAAGCTGAAGTTGAAGGAATATTTATTTTTGATAATCATAAGATTTCAACAATACTATCTGATTTTGATATCAAGAATGAAGATAATCAATTAATCATTAAAAGACAAATAACAACTTCGAATAACAATATTATTAAGATTAATAACAATACCGTAACACTATCTCAATTAAAAGAGATAACTTCACTACTCGCAGATATCCACACTCAACATGACACTCATAGACTAATAAATCCTCAGACTTATATCGAAATAATTGATGGATTTGAAAGCGTAAAAACAACAGACTTGCTATATGATTATAGAAAAAAACTTTCCAAGTATAGATTAGAATTGAAAGAACTAAATGCATTGAAAAATACAAGTAGCATCCTTCTTGAAAAACTTGATTTAATGAAATTTCAAGTGAAGGAATTAGAATCGTATAATCTTGATTTCAATGAAGAAGAATTACTAGAAGAAGAAGTAGAGAAAATGCAAAACTTTGATAGAATTTATCAAAGTTTAAATGATTCTAAAATACTGTTAGAATCAACTAATTCATTGGATAATATCTATACATCGGCAAAAAAAATAGAAGAGATTGAAAGCTATGGAGAGGCTTATAGCAAGCTAAAATCACGTCTTTTAGAATCTTTTTATGAACTTGAAGATGCTTTTGAGGAGATAAAAAGAGAAGCTGGATCACTTGATTTTGATCCAAGATTACTTGATTCCCATCAAGAAAGATTAAATAGTTTAGATTCTCTAAAAAGGAAATATCGAAAAAGTATACCTGATCTAATTGAGTATTTTGAAAAAACAAAAGATGAAATTGAAAATATAGACAATATTGATGAAGTAATTGATGATCAAACAGAGAAAGTAAAAAAACATTTTAAAGAACTTAAAAAAGCAACTTTAGAAATTACTGATTTAAGGAAAAAAACCAGTTTATTTATCGAAAAAGAGTTACTAAGTATTTTGGAAGATTTGGAACTTAAAAAAACTCACTTTAAGATTGAATTCTTAAATGAGTTCGATGATAATTATTTGAATCAATCACAGTTTTTACCACATTCTGTTGATGAAGTAGATTTTTTAATTAGTACTAATGTCGGAGAACCATTGAAGCCGCTCAGCAAATCTGCATCTGGTGGTGAAATGAGTAGAATTATGTTAGGACTTAAGAACCTACTTGTTGAGTCACTGAATCTATCACTTATAATTTTTGATGAAATTGACTCAGGAGTTAGTGGATATATAGCTAACCAAGTAGCTAAAAAAATAAATGAGATATCAAAATCTACTCAAGTAATTTGCATAACGCATATACCGCAAGTTGCTGCAGCTAGTGATAATCACCTATTTATTAGTAAGAGTGTTGAAGGAGAAAGAACTAGAGCATTTATAAAACCTTTATTAGGAAATGATCGAGTGTTAGAAATCGCTCAGATGATTTCAGGAGATAATATTAGTCCTTCTTCAATAGAAACAGCAAAAGAATTATTGAAATAAAAAAAGTAGCAAGAAAACCTTGCTACTTTAATATTATAACTTACATACTCATCGCAGTGATTAAAGTATAAATTAAACCGACAACACCTGATAGTACAAATCCTAAAACTAAAATAAGGACCATTACTTTCCCCCATTTAGTTTTCAAAGGATTCTTTGTAATAGGCACTGCATCTTCATAGTTCTTCTTAGTTCTTTTTTTACTTGTTGGCATATTTTCACCCCATTCAAATATATGATATAATATTTATGTCTCATACATTATATTATAAAACTAAATAAAAGGAAAGATTTTTATGGAAAAAAAATATCGAATTATATTTCATGTAGATCTGAATGCCTTCTTCGCAACTTGTGAAATGGCTGAAGATGAAAAGCTTGTAAACATCCCTTTAGGGGTTGGTGGGAGCAAGGAAAGAGGGGTCTTGACGACCGCTAATTATGTTGCTCGAAAATTCGGTGTAAAAAGCGGAATGAACTCAATTGAGGCAAAGAGACTTTGCCCCAATATTTTAATATTACCTGTTAATTTTGACTTGTATCGAAAATATAGCGAAATATTTTTCAATCTTTTAAGTGAATATTCGGATGTTATAGAAAAAGGATCAATTGATGAAGGATATTTAGATATGACTGATTTAAGTGAAGAAGTACATCCACTTGAAATCGCAGAAGAAATTCAAAAAAGATTATATCAAGAACATAAACTACCAGTATCAATTGGAATTGCTCCAAATATGTTTTTGGCTAAAATGGCTTCAGATATTTTGAAACCTCTGGGGATTACAGTGCTTAGAAAAAGAGACATTGAAAAGATACTTTGGCCCTTACCTATTGAAGATATGTTTGGGATAGGGAAAAAAACATACCCTAATTTAAAACTAATTGGGATAAATACAATTGGAGATTTAGTTAATTATACAGATGAAAAGAAGTTAAAATTAGTACTTGGAAATAGAGTCAAAGAATTTATCGACAAAGCCAATGGATTTGATGATAGAGTTGTTGATCCCAATAGATATGTTGAGTTTAAAAGTATTGGGAATTCTCAAACCTATTCAACCGATATTTATGAGTACCAAGATACTTTAAGTAAATTTGTAAATTTATCCAAAAAAGTAGTAGGAAGACTAAAAAATGATGAGAGTGTAGCTAAAACAATTAATATTCAAATTAGATATAACGATTTTTCACAAATAAATAGAAGTAAAACTCTAGAATTTTATACTGATAATTTCTTTGAAGTTTATCAAGTTGTAGAGGAGCTATTTGATGCAAACCAAGGGGATTTACCAATCAGACTACTTGGAGTAAGTGTTTCTAACCTAAAACCAAATTCAGCTAATTTTAGACAGATAAATATCTTCACAGCGAATAAAACTTCTTCTAAAGAAGAGAAGGTTATTCACATCCTTGATAATATAAATGAGATATACGGAAGTAAAATCATTAAAAAGGGAATAAAAAAAAGTTGAGTTACATCGTTTTTTAATGCCTTTAAAACCCATTAGTGGTTGATTAATAGGTATTTTTATGATAAAATTATTAATTAGATTAGTATTAACTTTTTGTATGAATAAGTTTGATATATTTTTTAAATATAGAAATAGAGATAACATTTGGAGGGCATAACATGAAAAAAATGATGATAATTATGGGAATTATGATGATGGGATTTACTTTAAGTGCTTGTAGTGGGAATTCTGGAGATAAAACACCCCCTGCATTTATTAGTGTAACAATTGATTCAAGTAATCCGGTGGAAGCTGATTCTTTGAAAACTTTTTATAAAGGAAAAGATTCTAATATTAATATAGGAATTCAATTGTCAAATAAGTCAAATTTCGAGATTTATTCAATTGTCGTAAATGGGAAAAATTACTATTCACGAAACTATAATGATGAATCTACTTTTGCATATATCAACTTTGATATGAGTTCAGGGTTTGCACTTGGAGAGACTGTTTATAGTGTCGATGAAATAATATATAAAGATGGAGATAAAATTGATAATGAATTTATCGAAGAGGATAATGAGTTTAAAATTTATGTTTATAAAGAAGTACCAATAGTTGAAAGAGAAAATTACTCTCTTACTAGAGATTCAGTTTCTGTAGACTTTGATATTGAAGATTATGATGATGTTATTGTTTCAAACTCTTTGGTAGCACAGCTCTTCTCAGGTGAGACAAAGGTAGATGAAAAATTACTATCTGTTGGTCAGTCAAATGTAACTTTTACATCTTTGCTAGCTAATAAAAATTATGAAATAAAAGTAAAAGCAAATTATGATTTAGATGATTCGCTTGGATTAAGTACAAATGTAGCTTTATATAGTGGATCTTTCTCTACTATAGCTAATGCATTACCTAGTGCGAGCATTAAAAACTTTTTGGTTACTTCAAATAGTATAACTTTTGATGTTCAATACAATGATAATGACCTAGTAACGTTTGATGGTGGAATTAGTGTCAAAGTATTTGATGGAAATACTTTGGTTCGTCAAACACAAATCACTGGAACGGTTGCAAATGTAAGTTTTGAGGGATTATTAAATGATAATGATTATACTTTACAAGTATATAGTGATTATAACTTAAGAGATGGACATGGAGTTTTAATTGATAATGTCTTAGCCACTCAAGTATTTAGTACATTACCAAGATTAGCTCCATTACCAACATTAGCTAATTTAATAATAGAAGAAAATAGAATATTGTTTGATTTAGAGATTGAAGATCCAAATTCTTCAATTTACAAAGACACGCTGGTAGCAAAAATATACATTGATGGTGCTTTAGTTGAAGAAACTAAATTATACATTGATGATGGTTCAGGCCAAGAATCTAATATGTTAGAATATAAAGTTGATTTTCAGTTATATAATTTGTTATCTAATTTGGATTTATTATTTGAAATAGAAGCATCTTATGACCTAAATGATGGTAGGGGCATACAAACTGAACAAGTTATTTTAACTCAACCATTGAAAACATTATTTAATGAAGTTCCAAGTGTTAGTGTTACAGAGATTTCTGTTACTCAAGGATATATAACTATTGACTTGGCAGCAATAGACATAGACGACACTTTAAGAAGTCCACTTACTTTAGTATTATATGAAAATGATATTTCAGTAACAACTCTTGATTTTGGGTTAGATGACACTGAAATAATCTTGAATTATCCTGTCAAAAATGTTAACTCGTATAGTATGGAAATTATTGCAGACTTTAACTTACGAGAAGGGAACGAAAATATCAGTGAATACGCTTTATTTACAAATTTGCCAATTTCTTTTGGTAATACGAAACCAGCTGCTGAGTTATCTAATTTTGTTTTTACTAATAATTCTATAACTTTGGATATAAACTTTATGGATATTGATGAAACTGTAGAAGCTGGAAGTATGATTGTTCGTTTAGCGTTAGAAGGCGTTGAGGTTACATCATCTTTACTAAATTTTGGTGAAAACTCGGTTGTATTTACAAATTTACTTTCAAATAATCCTTATGAGATTTCTGTTACTGCAAATTATGATCTTCAGGATGGAGCTAACATGCAATATAAGCAAGTATTAATTACAGATACATTTGAACCATTAGCTAAAGTTATACCAGAAGCAATGATCAGTAATATAGTAGAAGAAAACACAAAGATTATGTTTGATGTATCAGTAGATGATGATACAGGTGCAATTACTGGGAATCTTAAAGCAGTTTTATATGAAATTGATTTAGACCTTATTTCAGGGGAAACATTCCCTGGCTGGGATGTATATGAAGGTGAATCAACTTTCATTCAAGAAATTAACCTTACACCAGGAACAGATTCTTATCAGTTTAGTGAACTAGACTTTGGAACTGGCTATGTAATTATAATTGAAACAAATTATAACTTGAATGATGGGGACGCATCTATTATCGGATTTGAATTAGATAACGCACTTGCTTCGACATATCAAGTAATTGTCGTTGATGATGCTGATGTAGATGAACAAAAAAGAAAAGTAATCTTTGAATTTTCAACTGATGATATCTTTGATATTCTTAGATCTGATTCTGTTGAAATACAACTATATAACGCTAGCGATATTCCGGTTGGTGAAAACATGACTATTACTAAAGAATCAGGGGTGCCACTATTATCTCTGCATTCTGATGCTGATTATTATGTGTTATTCTCTCCAACTTACGACGTAGGTTCAGGAATTGTAACAGATGTTGTATTTAGATATGATTTCCATACATTAGAACTTAATCTCGATTTTGTAGTAATTGATAGAGATACAATTGATTTTGATGAAACAACTATTTATTTTGATGTAGTTTATGAAGATGATGAAGATAGTGTATTAGTGGGAGAAGTGAAAGCTTATATTTATGAAAATGGAGATGAAAGTAATATTATTGATGAAATTACCATTGATCCAGGAACAGATTCTTATCAGGTTGATGGTCTAGATACAGTAAATAATGGGTACCAAATATTAATAAGAGCTGATGCTGATGTTAATGATGGTAACGGTATTACAATTCTTTATGTTTTTGATGAAGTTACACCTATAATCCAAGATTATACACCACCAACATTTGATTCAATAGATGATCAAATAATAGAATCAGGGGGAGCAGATATTGATTGGACTTATTTAATTACAAATGGGGACGACAACAGAGATGTAATGTACTTAACTACAATTGAATATATTGACAATGTAGATTACGATACACCGGGTACATATACTGTTACAGTTCAATTAGTAGATGGAGCATGGAATAGGACTTCAGAAGAATTTGAAGTTGAAGTAGAAGATACAATAACTCCGACATTTGTGATAACAGATCAAACAATAGAAGCGGGACCATTTACAACAAGTGATCTAGTCACTACAAGTGTTGTAGAAAATAGTGATGTTCTAATATATAGCGAAATTGGAGCGCAAGTAGATTACGATACTCCAGGAACATATTCAGTAACAGTAAGATTAACGGATGGAGCAGGAAATTATAGTGAGCAAGAAGTTACTATCACTGTAGAAGATACAACTGGCCCAACATTTGATGTAATATTAGAACAAACAATAGACTTTGGAGAATCAGATATCGATTGGACTGATTTTATTGAAAATGAATTAGATAACAGTGACGGAGCATTAACGTTAGTAGAAGTTACTGACAATGTAGATTATGATACAGCAGGTACTTATACCGTTACAGTTAAAGTAGTAGATGAAGCATTGAATGAAACACTGCAAGAATTCAATGTTGTAGTAAGTGAAGAATAATTAAATTAAAACCACTTCCTAATTTGGAAGTGGTTTTTTTGATAATAAATTATGTTTTGTTAGAGATGATTTGTTGATATGAGTTGATGGATTATCCTTATCAAATTGTTCTAAGAAAGAGATAACCTCTTTTGTAATTTTAGTTGGAGTAGAGGCTCCACTAGTTACTGATACTGAAGTGTATTCTTTAAGTTTATTTATATCAATGTCTTCGATAGATTCAATTAAAGTTGAATCTATTTTTGCTATTTTTATGGATACTTCAGATAGTTTTCTAGAGTTGTTAGATAGTTTATCTCCAACTATGAAACAATGATCAACGTCTTTGTCTTGAATTGCGACAGCTTCTTGCCTAATTCTGGTAGCGTTACAGATTTCATCAATGATAATAATATTTGGATATCGTTTCTTAGCTTCTTCACTGATATAAAAAACATCAAAGATACTCATTGTTGTTTGATTGGTTAGTGCTACTTTATTATAATCAATTGCTAGACTTAGTAAGTCATCTACACTCTCAATCACATGAACTTTATCGCTTATCTCAATCGCAGCTTCACTTTCAGGGTGAGCGCTATTACCGATAAAGATTACTTCATATCCTTTGTTGGCATATTCAGTAATAGTGTCTTGACTTTTAACGACATCATCACAAGTAGTATCAATTATTGTTAATCCTTTTTCTATTGCCTTATTATAGACTTTAGGACTTACTCCATGTGCTGTGAATATTACAGTGCCTGAATCAATTTCATCAAGTAACTCAAATCTTGTTTTTGATTCATCATGTAATGAAATTAAATCCATTTGACTTAAAGAATCCACAACTTTTTTATTGTGAATTACCATCCCTAATATATATATTGGTTTTTTAGTTGACAATGTGTCCAAATTTGTTATTGTATTAATGGCATTTACTACCCCATGGCAATAACCTCTTGGTGTAATTCGGATTGTTTTCATAATATCACCCAAATCTATTATATATTATAGTCATTTAATTTGGAAATGTTATGTGAATATTGTATAATAATAGTGAGGAGAGATACAATGGATATAAAGCAGAAATATGTAAAAAAGGCGATTAAAGATTTAGGATTTACTAGTTTCACAGAAGTTCAGAAGTTAGTTATGCCTAAAGTTTTAAATGGAAGTGATATTATTGGATGTAGCCAGACAGGTACTGGTAAAACCCATGCTTTTTTATTGCCGATTTTTGAAAAATTAGATTTGACATTAAGTGATGTTCAAGTTGTAATTACTGCCCCAACAAGAGAACTCGCACAACAAATTTATGACAATGCAGTTTTTATAGCAAAATGTAGCGAGATTTTCATAGATGTTAGAAAATATACTGGTGGAAGTAATAGGGATAAAGAAATTGAGAGACTTAAAAAGTCACAACCAATGATCGTTATTGGAACTCCAGGAAAAATAAAAGACCTAGCAATTACTGAAAATGTATTAAATATATATAAGGCAAATGTATTTGTAATTGATGAAGCTGATATGGCTCTTGAAATTGGTTTTTTAGAAGATATAGAACAAATCGCAGGAGTAATGGATAAAGACCTTCAAATGATGGTTTTTAGTGCAACTATACCTGAAAAGATTAGACCATTCCTAAGACAATACATGAATAGTCCTGCAGAAATATTTATTAAACCAAAAGAGTTATCTAGTTTAAACATAGAACATATTTTTGTTCCTGTAAAAAGTAGAGAAAATAAAGCAGTCTTACTTGATTTATTACAAACGATTAATCCCTTTATTGGAATTATATTTTGTAATAAAAAAGAAACAGTTGATGAGGTCGTAAAATTCTTATTTGAGAATGGACATAAAGTAGCTAAACTTCATGGTGGAATTACTCCGAGAGAAAGAAAACAAGTAATGACTAGAATAAACAAAGCAGAATTTCAATATATTGTAGCCTCAGATATTGCAAGTAGAGGGATCGATATTGATGGTGTAAGCCATGTTATTAACTATGAATTGCCAAAAGAAATGGAATTTTATATTCATAGAAGTGGTAGAACTGGTCGCGCTAGCTACACTGGTATGGCAATAAGTTTCTATTCGCCAAATGATGGAATTTACCTTGATTTCCTAGAAAGTAAAGGAATCAATATTATATATAAAGACATCAAGAATGGTGAATTAGTTGACCGTAGAATGAGAAATGAAAGAACAAAAAGAAAACAAGGCGGAATACCTGGTGATGGTGATAGTTTAAATGTTAAAAGAAGAAATGTTAAAGTCAAACCAGGATACAAGAAAAAATATAAAGTAGAGCTTCAAAAAGCAAAATTGAAAGAACTACGTAAAAACCATAGATAGGAGATAATATATGCTTAAAATAGGATCTCATGTTTCATTAAAAGGTAATGAAATGTTAATCGGTAGCGTCAAAGAGACTCTTAGTTATAATGCGAATAGTTTTATGATTTATACTGGTGCTCCTCAAAATACAAGAAGAAAACCAATAGAAGAATTAAGAATTGAAGAAGCGACTCTATTAATGAAAGAAAATGGTTTATTATTAGAAAATGTAGTTGTTCATGCACCTTATGTTATGAATCTGGCAAATCCAGATCCAGAAAAAAGAGATTTTGCAGTTAGATTTTTTACTAGTGAAATAGAAAGAACAGCTAAAATAGGAGCTAAACAAATAGTTCTTCATCCCGGTGCTCATGTTAAGCAAGGTGCTGATATTGGTATTCCTTTTATCATTGAAGGATTAGATAAGGTAATTGAAAATACAAAAGATTTAGATGTTTTAATTGCTCTTGAAACAATGGCAGGTAAAGGAACTGAATGTGGAAGATCATTTGAAGAACTCGCTCAAATTATAAACGGAGTGAAAGATAGTAGAAGATTAAGTGTTTGTTTTGACACTTGTCATACTCATGATTCAGGCTATCACACGAAGTCTGATTTTGACGATGTAATAAAAGAGTTTGACAAAGTAATTGGAAAAGAGAAAATTACAGTATTCCATATAAATGATTCAAAGAACGAATTAAGTGCTGCAAAAGACCGACATGAAAATATAGGCTTTGGGTATATTGGCTTTGATGCATTAAACTATATCGTGAATCATCCAGATTTTATGCATGTACCAAAAATACTTGAAACTCCTTATGTTACTAAAACTCCTGATTCAAAAGATAGACTTTATCCCCCTTATAAAGAGGAAATAGAAATGTTTAGATCGCAAAAGTTTGATCCAGAAATTCTAGAAAAAATAAGAATAAAAGACGCTATTGGTTAATAGCGTCTTTTATATATGCTAGTCTTTCTTCGATTTCTTCTATTGTACTTTCTGGAATTGTTTTTTTATTACTTACTGAAATTCCAAGAAGATAGTCTGCACTTACATCACAAAATTCACAAAACATTTTGAGTTGTTTATGACTCATGTTTTGATGATTATTTTCAATCTTTGAATAGTTTGGTCGTTGAAGCCCAAGAATTGCCGCTACTTGTTTTTGTGGAAATCCTCTTAAGTCTCTAATCTCTTTTAGTCTTTCGCCTAATGTTTTCATATTCATCACCCATTATATTGTAGCAAATAAGCACAATTAAAAGGTTATATGTATTCTAATTAGAACAAATACACTATTTAGTGTCAATAAAAGAACCACGTTGTTTTTGACTTTGAACAAGATATTGATTATATTAGATATAGGTGATATTTTATGAAAGAAAAAGTATCGAGTATATTACGTAAACATGTAGATCTGTTTGGATATGTAAGTATATCTGAATATTTAGAGAAAAGATCCTTTTATGGTACAAAGGATTCTTTTGATCGTATACCTAATTTTAATACGTATAAAACAATAATAGTTTTGGGATTAAGCTACCCAAGTGAAGAAGTAGAGTACAAAGGAAAAGGGTATGGGATGTTATCGAGATATTCATATAATACTGATTACCATGTAGTACTTAGAAATGTGTTCAGTTCTATCAAGAAGGAATTAGACTTACTGAGTATTAAAAGTCACTTCAGCGTAGATGTCTCTGATATACTTGAAAAACAAGCAGCTATGCTTGCTGGTCTTGGATATTTGGGTAAGAATCAATTACTAATCAACAAAAAATATGGTACTTATCTTAATTTAGCTACTATTTTAGTTGATATAGAAATAGAAAAAGATGAAATCTTAGTGCAAGATAATTGTGATGGTTGCAGAATCTGTATTGACGCATGTCCGAGTTCTGCACTTGATAATGGATTTAATAGAGAACAATGCATTTCTGATATATCTCAAGAAAAGGTGTTTTTGAGTGATAAAGAAATAACCTATTTTGATACAGTAATTTATGGCTGTGATATTTGTCAAAAAGTATGTCCAAAAAATAAAGGAATTGACTTCCATTTACATAACGAATATGAACCAAGTGGAATTGAAAATATAGATTTAGTGAAGCTGCTAAATATAACAAATAGGGAGTTTAAAGATATTTATGGTAATAATGCATCAAGTTGGACTGGAGCTCTAGTTTTAAAGAGAAATGCAATTTGCGCAATTGGAAACCAAGGAATAAAAGGCGCTACAGAAGACATCAAAAAAAGTATTGATAAATATAAAGATGTCCCATGGTATAATGAAACAGCTAAAAAAGTATTAAAAATGTTAGAAGGTGAGTGATTATTGTGAACCATATCGTATTGTATCATCCAGAAATTCCACAAAACACAGGGAATATTATGAGAACTTGTGCTGCGACCAATATGAAACTTCATCTAATAGAACCTCTAGGGTTTTCGTTGGATACAAAGAACGTTAGAAGAAGTGCAGCTAATTACCTAGAACATGTTGAATATGCAGTGTACAGAGATTATGAGCACTTTCTAAGCGAAAATGAAGGTGACTTCTACTTTATAACAAGATATGGCCAAGAAAGTCCTGATAAAATGAATTTTAATGTAGATAATAAAGATATATATCTAATTTTTGGTAGTGAGAGTAGCGGAATTCCAAAAGCGATACTAAAAGATCAACTAGACAAATGTTTAAGACTCCCAATGACTGAAAAAGTTAGAAGTTTAAATCTAAGTAACACAGTAGCTATTTTAGCTTATGAAGCACTCCGACAACAAGGATATAAAGGATTATTTGACCATGAACCAGAAAGCTTAAAAGGAAAAGATTGGTTATTGAAATAAGGCTTTCAATAAGGGCTAGATATTGATATAATAGAAGATGAGAGGAGTGAGGAAATGATTCCTAAGATTAATCAAGATATTCAAATTCAAAGTTATAAACATGACGAGACTTTGCATAGAATATGGGAAAAAGCAACAGTCCTTTATTCTGATGATGAAGTTACTATTGTAGCTAATAAAAGAACAAAGGTTATTGAGTCAAATGGTCGATTTTGGCATACAAGAGAGCCATCTGTGACTTGGTTTTATAAAAGTAGATGGTATAACATAATTGGCATTATAAAAAGAGATGGAATAGCATATTATTGTAATATTGCTTCTCCATATCTTATTGATGAGGAAGCTTTAAAATACATCGATTATGATCTAGATGTAAAAGTATTATGTGATTTATCGTATACAACATTAGATCGAAATGAATATAAGAAACATCAAGATCAAATGGGGTACAGTGAGGATTTAAAAATTATTTTAGAAAAGGAATTACTTGATTTAATTAACATGGTTGAAAATGAAGAAGGTCCATTTGAGAAAAATGTAGTGATGGATTGGTATTCAAAATACAAAGTTGGAGGGACACAATGAAAAAGGATGTTATCTTAAGTACTTATTATAAAGTAAGTCTATTTTTAGCTATGGGAGCGTTTTTGAGTTTATTTCAATACTTACAAAAATTTCCTGAATCAATGTATGGAGATATTTCAAAGTCATTGTTTTCACTAGAATTCAATATTGCTTATGGGGTCACAGATCAAGTGCTTAATTTGGCGCTAATAGCTTTTATTAGTATCTTCTTAATAAATCTAGGTATTTTGATTTATAGTTTAACTGGAGAAAAAGTAGAAGGACTACTAGCTGAAGCAGTGTTCTATAATACTATAATCACTTTGTTGATTGTTATATCTCATATCGCATTTAATGTTCAGATTCCACTTAATGTTAATGGAGAAATTAGTCATAGTATTTTCAATAGTAATTTCTTTGTTTTAGCGGATACAAAAATTATCGCATTTAATTTTAGTTATTTGCTTATTACTATCTATTTATTCTATAATGCTTATGTAATTTATAAATTAATCCCTGTAAAGAGAGAAACTGAAGAAATTGAATAGAGATAATATCAATTAATTATACAAAAGAATAAGTTCTTTTTAAAAAGACTTATTCTTTTTTTTAAGAATATTACACAGTTAATAAAATATATATGATAAAATAGGTTTGAGGTGATTACTATGCACAAAAAAAGATTTTGGATTTTAATTGGAATTGGAGTTAGTCTGCTTTTCTTTTTTATATTGTTAAGCAATATTATCAATGTTGGAGAAAGACTAAGAAATATTCATGAGTATGTTGAATATGGGTTCTATGTTCTTGCTGCTGTTTTGGTATATGTATTAGTAATTAATCCTGTGCGAGTTATTACACTTGCACCTACTTTCAGTATTGATGCATTGTTAGATGATGATAAAAAAAGATTTAAGATTTATAAGAATGCTGCAAGAGTATTGCTTAGTAACGATAATATTACAGAAGAAGATAAAGCAAACCTTACGAAAGCAATGAATGATAAAACTGAGCTTAAGAACGCTTTAACTGTAGTATTTGATACAACAATAAAAGAAGAAATTAATAAACTAATAATTAAAAACTCAAAAGTTGTTTTAGTATCAACGGCTTTGTCTCAAAATGGTAATTTAGACATGTTAAGTGTTGTTGGAGTCAATTTGAAGATGATTAAGGAGATTGTTCAAATATCTGGATTCAGACCAACATACCCGAATCTTGCAAAGCTTAGTGTTAATGTACTTGCAACTAGTCTTATTGCTGAGGGGATAGAAGACATTGAAATCAGTGAACTTCTTCCAAACAAAATCAGTGAAGCATTAACAGATCTACCATTCATAAAAACAATTTCTTCATCAATCCTTGGTGGGATAGCAAACGGTATGCTTACATGTAGAGTTGGAGTAGTTACAAGAAAATATTTATTTAACGATAATAAACTATTATCTAAAAGTCAAATAAGAAAAATGGCATATATAGAATCTATTAAAATGATGCCAATTATTGTGAAAGACGGATTAGTTGCTTTCCCAAAAGGCATTTCAAGTATTTTTAGTAAACCTTTTAAGAAAAAAGCTAGTAAGGCTGAAAAGGATGATCTTAAAAAAGACTAGTAATCTATTATAGTCGAATATGGTGATATGACATTTGTAGTATTATCTTATGGCAAAAAGCATTTGAATAAAAAGTGATTTCGTTAAAAGCAACTACTTAGTCGACTATATAAATTAAGTGGTAATGTGTGACAGCTATGGTCTTTATGAGAATAATATGATATAATTAATGAAAGATTTTGATTCATAAAAGTGTTATCATTTGAGGAAGTGCATGTATGGAATCAATAAAATTCGGAAGTGAAGAAGAAAAGCTATTAGAAGAATATACCTATGGCAAAAATATTATATACGTTAGAAAGGCGATAGCAGCCTGTATTTTTTTATATGCTTCATTTGCAATATTGGATTATTTTCTTTATCCTGAGTTACTAAGAAACTTTTCAATAATCAGATTTGGAATTGTAATACCAATCTTTTTGTTGTTCATTTTGCTTTCATATGCTACATTCTTCAAAAAATATAGCCAATTGCTAACTGTCTTTATATATTTTGTTGCTGGGACAGGGATCATTGCTATGATATACATGATAGAAGGACTAAATTATTATTATAGTGGATTATTTCTTATATTTTCAGCTGGATTCTTTTTGATTAAACTTAAATTATTGAACTCAATCATCACATTTGTTATATTAATTTTAGTATTTATTATGGTTGGGCTACTTTACAGTGATTATGCTGTTTTAGATATTTTTGCACATTCATTCTTCTATGTCTCATTTGGTTTAATTGGAATTTTAGGAAGTTCACATATTGAGAACTACGAAAAACATCAATATATTCAGGAAATGAATTACTTTGGTGAAAAAATTGATTTAGAAAAACAAATAGTAGAACAATTACAAGAGATAAATACATCTAATGAAACTACAATTTATTCTATCGCAAAACTCGCAGAATCAAGAGATAAATATACTGGTGAACATCTCGATAGAGTGGGGTTACTTTGTAAAATGTTGTCAGAAGAATTACCTAGGGAAATTTACATTCAAAACAATCTGAGAAAACAACAATTTTTAAAGTCAATTAAACTTGCAAGTGTATTACATGATATCGGAAAAATAGCAATAAGTGATGTTATCCTTAATAAGGAATCAAAATTGACATCAGAAGAATTTGAAACAATGAAGACTCACTCGATTATTGGAGCAAATACGTTAATGTCCATTGAAAGGAAAGCTAATCATAATATTTTTATTTCTTTGGGAATACAGATATCAAAATATCATCATGAAAAATGGGATGGTACAGGATACCCTAGTGGAATTATGGGAGAAGAAATACCGCTATCAGCCCGAATAGTTAGCATTGTAGATGTATTTGATGCATTAATAAGCAAGAGACCATATAAAGAAAAATTTTCAAAGAAAAAAAGTTTAGATATAATAAGAAATGGTATTGGCACACATTTTGATCCATTGCTCGCAAAAATATTTTTAGATATTGCTGAAAAATCTAAAAATGAAAAGTTATTTTGGAAGTAAAAAAAAAGCTGACGTTTGGTGCATTTAGTTGATATAATTTTCTATCAACAAGATAACTGTGCCAAATAGCAGTCTTTTTATTTTTAAGATTATTTTTTTGATAAAAATGGTATAATATAAATGCCA
>Ga0208647_1000086_pt1 | contig 40108 bp, 40 predicted proteins | sample AntAceMetag02UKA_FD_184765 | JGI IMG/M metagenome (GOLD analysis project Ga0208647, IMG submission 184765) | Saline lake microbial communities from Ace Lake, Antarctica - Antarctic Ace Lake Metagenome 02UKA (SPAdes) (version 2) | ecosystem: Environmental > Aquatic > Non-marine Saline and... | reverse complement strand
TAAAATAAGAAGCTAGCCGCTTCTTTAAGTTTTTGGCTTTACCAACATATATGATAACTCCATCTTTATTTTTGAATTGATACGATCCAGGTAGGTTTGGGACCGTTTTAATTTTATCTTTAAGCATATTAATCACCTATTTATTTAATTCGTTTAGATCCTCAAATAACGCTAAATACACACTTTTAAAAGCAGAAGAGAAGATATTTGACAACTCTTGTGAAGATTCTTCTTTACCATTACGGTGCCACCTAGACAAAAGTGTCCATGTAGAAGAAGCTGTTATCTCTATAGTATAAGCTTCTGTTTTTTTATCTGAATTAATCAGAGAATAGAATTGTTCTCTTCTATGATTAATTATATCTAGTATACCTGAAACCATTAAATATTCAAGTTTAGTTTTTATTACCACATCAACTAGTTTTTCTTCCTCATCAATTCTTTTAAAAAACTGTTGTACTAAAATTAATTCGCCATTTGCCACATCTTTCTGAAAATAATCCTGAAGAGATGCAAAGAAATCTTCGAAGAACATCTTTACTTTAAGCTTAACAATATCGTCTTTAGTCCTAAAGTTTCGATAAAATGTTGCTCTTGATATACCTGCTTTTATAATAATCTCAGAAATATTGATTTTTTCATAGGCCTTCAATTCTAATAATCTACTCAAAGCTTCAAAAGTCCACTCTCTAGTGTACTTGACTCGCATGTCTAGTTTCTCAATTTGATACATATAATGCCTCCTTGTTTCATAGTTATGCATTTGGTTGTATTATAGTTAAATATATTATATCATAACAATAGATATGAAACAAATGTAACATAATTATATATTTGTTTAAAAAGGAGTCTTATGTATGAAAAAGTTAATTAACATTATATTTACAAGAAGAAAACTAGTTGTGTTGTTATTCACACTCGTTTTTGGTTTCGGTATATATAGTTATTTTGTAATCCCTAAGCAAGAAATGCCAGAAATAGATACACCTTACATGGTGTTAACAATAGTAGCACCAAGTGTAAGTGCTAGTGACATTGAAGAAACTATTGTAGATGACATTGAAAAACTAATAATGACTTTCAATGATGTAGATACTGTCAATAGTACTATATATGACAACTATGCAGTAATATTAACTCTGTACAAATACAGTGCAGAAGATCCTGATAAACTATCTTTTGATATCTACGAGAAAATCAATGATTTATCATTAAGTGAAAGTATTAGTGAGATATCATACTCATCTAGCTTTGATGACCCTCATGTAATCTTTGCTGTTCACTCAAGTACTTTATCTGAAGAGCAGCTATTTAGTTACGGAGAATCATTTAGAAACGAATTATTACTTATTGATGAAATCAAGAATGTCAAAATAGATAGCGCCTTTGGGAACGAAGTCGTTATAACGTTAGATACTGCCGAGATGGATGCATACGGTCTCGATATATATGAGATTTATCAAATTTTATATGCAAATTCATTAGACATTCCTCTAGGAGGTATTAGTACTATTTACGGTAGTATTAGTATCTCTGGTAATACAGAAATAAGAGATTTAGATACTCTTGAGAGCATGGTAATTATTCCCGAAATAATAGGTTTTAGCCCGTTAGTGACTTTAGGAGATCTATCTACTATCGAATTTGACAATACAAGCTCTAAAACATATGAGTTCAATGAAGATAAGACGATATTCTTAAGTTTATATTTTAAAAATGATATTGATTTTACTAAAATGGGAGATGAAGTTTTAAATTCAAAAATCGCTTTCCTTGATGAAGAAGGTAATTCTGAATTACATATCAGTGAAATGCTATTTTTACCAGACTATGTGAATGCTCAAATCAATAATGTCTTTTTCAGTTTATTAATTTGTGTTGTTGTTGTAATGGTTATTGTTCTTATTGGAATAGGTTTTAGAAACAGTATTCTAATAATCATAACAATACCATTAATCATTTTCGCAACTATTGCAGTTCTCTATTTAGGTAAATATGAACTTCACAAATTAACGATTGTTGGTTTGATAATCGCTATTGGAATACTCGTTGATAATTCCATTGTTATTACTGAGGGCATAAAAGTAAACATCGATAGCGGAATTAATAGAATTGACAGTGCAAAAAAAGCAATACATGATAATTTTGCACCAGTATTAAGTTCAACACTTACTACAATAGCTGCGTTCATCGTTTTAGTTCTGTTACCAGGGTTTTTAGGAGAAATAGTCAGTAGTTTACCTCTTACTGTAATAATAGCTATTGTCCTTAGCTACATCGTTAGTATGATGTTAAGTCCAGTACTTGCTACAATTTTCTTGAAAGAAAAGAAAAAAGAAAAGGTTAGCAGAATATCTGTTCATGAGAAGAATATTAAAAAAATGATAGGGTTCACAGTTAAATTCCCATTAGTGTGGATTGCAATAAGTATATTATTACTTGTTGGTAGTGTTTACTTTGCATTTGAGAACCAGGCTCTTGATTTATATCCAAATGATGAAAGAGGAGTTCTATACATCGATTTTGAAAATGAAGTATTAGGTGATTTAGAATCTACTACATTAGTTGGAGAAGAAATTCAAGATGAATTCAATGATAATTCTCATGTTTTGAATTATTCTACAAGTATTGGTGGAAACCTACCAAACTTCCATTTTAGTGCAAATCTAATTAACGAAAGAAGTCACATCGGAAGAATCTACCTTAACCTAGATTATAACGAAGAAGAGTTACTTAAATATAAAAAAACATTAGAAAAACAACTTTTGAGTTTTACTGATGTGAAAATTAATGTTAATGTTTTAGAGTTAAGTCCTCCCATCGCCCCAGTAAGGGTGACTTTAAAGAGTGATGACTCGCAGCAACTTGATGAATTAAGCTCACAAATATTCTCTGAGATAATACAATTAGATAATGTTAAGAGCTATAATCTAACTCAAAATGTTAAGTCAACAAAATATATTATCTCATATGATTTCAATGAAATAAGTAATCACTTTCTCACAAAAGCACAAATAGATGCTGTAATTGCAATGAACTTAAATGGATTCGATTTAAACATATTTACCATCAATGATGAAGACATCAATGTTAATTTAAATAGTGATGTTGCTTTAGTTGAAGATTTACTTTCTCTCAATATTTACTCTGAGACATTAGATACATTCTTTACACTTGATACATTCATTTCGATAGATTCAACAATTGATTATAGTATAATAAACAGATTGGATAATTATGGACTTAGTTACATCGATTTATATTTCACTGATGATTCAGATTTAAAAGAACTAGAAAAAGATGTCAAAGATGTTGTTTCTGATTTTTCACTAGGTGATGTAGAAGTTGAATATGGTGGAGAAAATGAAATGTTTGAAGAAATTAGTGGAGACTTAATTAGAGCAAGTATTATTGCCATGATACTAATATACATAATTATGTTTATACAATTTAACAATTTCATTAAACCACTAATTGTATATTTAACAATACCACTTAGTTTCTCTGGAAGTTTCTTATTCCTAATACTATTCAACAGTCCAATTACTGCTACTAGTTTGGTAGGAATGGTAAGTTTGATAGGGGTAACAGTGAACACTGGTATCTTGCTTGTAGAGTATATAAGCAGGAATCATCATAATGGTAGCGATGTTAAACAAGCTTGTATTGATGCCGTATATTTAAGATTTAGACCTATAATGTTAACGAGTTTTACAACTATTTTAGGCCTAATCCCATTACTTCTAACAGGTGGTAACTTTTTCAAACCTCTTGCCATATCCTTTATGGGAGGAATGGTTACTAGTACAATCCTCACAATCTTCTTAGTTCCAAGTGTTTACTACATGATTTATCATCGTAAAAGTAAGAGAAATACAAAAGCCAGTGATTAATTCACTGGCTTTATTTTTCAATCTTTTGGCATTACTTTTGATAATCCTTCATGAATTTTATTTCCATATTCTAAAGATTCATCAAACTTAAATATTAATACAGGACTCTTTCTCATTTGCACTTTGTGAGCTAAAGTTGTTCTAATAAAAGCTTTTGATCTTTCAATAGCTTTTCTAGCAGCTTCTCTTTTCGCATCTTGTCCAAGTATTGAATAATAAACTGTAAGAAATCCTAAATCTTTTGTCAATCTTACTTCAGTAATTGTAATAAAACCAATTGATTTATCTTTTACTTCTCTCATAAAAATTTCAGATAATGCTCTTTGGATTGTGGATTCAAGTCTTAAGTGTTTTGACACTATTTCTTAACTTCTCTTTCAATTGAAGCTTCGATAATATCACTTTCTTTAATGTCATTAAATCTTTCTACCATTATTCCACATTCATATCCTTCTTTAACTTCTTTTGCATCATCTTTAAATCTTTTAAGAGAAACCATTTTACCTTCATAAATTACAACACCTTGTCTTAATATACGAACTAAGCTGTTTCTTCCAATTAACCCGTCAGTTACATAGCATCCTGCAATTGTACCTACTTTTGAAATTTTGAAAGTATCTCTTACTACTGCTTGTCCTGTTATTACTTCTTCAAAGACTGGATCAAGCATACCTGTAAGGGCAAGTTCAACTTCTTCTAATGCTTTATAAATAATGTTATACAAACGTATGTCAACACCTTTTTCTTTGGCATGGTTTCGCACTTCTGACATAGGTCTAACATTGAATCCAATAATAATTGCTCTTGAAGCAAGAGCTAAGATTACATCAGTTTCTGTGATTGTACCAACACTTGCTCTAATAATATCAATTTTAGTACCCTCAACATCTATTTTTTCTAAAGATGCTTTCAATGCTTCAATTGAACCATGTGTATCACCTTTAACAATAATTCTTAATTCTTTTAGTTCACCCTCACTCATTTGATCAAATAAATCTTCAAGTGAAACGGCTTTTCCCACTCCTCTTTCTTCTTGCCAAGAACGATGAGCTCTTTCTTCTGAGATAAGTCTTGCTTGTTTCTCATCTTTAAATACCATAAATGAGTCTCCTGCTTGAGGAACATCATTTAATCCAGTAACTTCTGCAGCTTTACTTGGTAAAACATTTGGTATTCTAATATTTAAATCATCTACCATTGCTTTAACTCTACCAAATGTATTTCCTGCAACAAGTACGTCTCCTATTTTTAAAGTTCCATTAGCAACAAGTAATGTTGCAACAGGTCCTTTTCCTTTATCAAGTTTTGATTCTATTACAGTTCCTGATGCAAGTCTGTTTGGATTTGCAGTATATTCGCTTACTTCAGCTTGAAGTTGAATCATTTCAAGTAAGTTATCTATTCCAATAGCTTTTAATGCAGAGACTTCACAAAATATTGTGTCTCCTCCCCATTCTTCTGGGACAAGACCAAATTCTGAAAGTTCTTGTTTAACTCTATCAGGGTTAGATCCTTCCATATCAATTTTGTTGATAGCAACAATAATTGGTACTTCTGCAGCTTGAGCATGATCTATTGCTTCTCTTGTTTGAGGCATTACACCATCATCTGCAGCAACAACTAAAATTGTGATATCAGTAACTTTTGCTCCACGTGCACGCATTTCTGTAAAAGCTGCATGCCCTGGAGTATCAATGAAGGTAATAAGTTTACCATTCTTTTTAACTTGATATGCCCCAATATGTTGAGTAATACCCCCCGCTTCACTTTCAGTAACTCTTGAGTTTCTGATAGTATCTAACAAAGTAGTTTTACCGTGGTCTACATGTCCCATAATTGTAACAATCGGAGGTCTTTCGACTAAATCGTCTTCTGAATCAACAATGTCCATTTCCTCAAATCTTGTTAAGTCTGTCTTAGCTTCGTCTTCTAATGTGTATCCAAAGTCCATAGCAATAAGTTCAATCGTTTCACGATCGACACTTTGAGTTTGTGCTGCCATAATCCCAAGACCCATTAATTTCTTAATAACATCTGATGGACTTAAGTTCATTCCACTTGCAACATCAGCAACAGACATATCTGTTACATAATATAAAACCCCGTCATTTTTGATTACTTTTTCTTGAGGAATGTTTGTAATTCTTGTATCTTCTTGTTTAGTTTTTTTGATGTTTTTCTTAGCCATCAAAAACCACCTCTTTCTCTAGGAATTCATGTATTCTTTAAATTTATCTATAAATCCCTTATCTGAGACCAATACTACTCTTCGATTATCTTTTCCTATAGCTTTAGATAGCTCTAAAGACGAAAAGAAATCGACAAGTACTACATTATTATCCTCAGTTTTCCTTAGTATTTTTCTCTTTATATTATCACCAGCATCACTTGCCAAAAAGACAATATTATGTTGGTTATTAGACAATCCTTTTAAAACAAACTCTTCACCTACAACTATTTTTCTAGCTCTTGTAGCAAGTCCTAATAAATTTAGAATTAATTGCTTATTCATGATCGAACAAACCTAATAATTCAGCATATATTTCTTCTGGAATTTTTGTTTCTAAATGACGATCTAACTTTTTAGTTTTAATAGCTTTTAAAATTACTTTTTTATCTCTTTTTAGATAAGCTCCGCGTCCGTTAACTTTTCCAGTTAAATCAACACTTACAAGTCCTTCTTTGTTTTTCACTACTCTAATCAATTCTCTTTTTGGAAGTTGTTCATTAGTAATTACACATTTTCTTAATGGAATCTTATGTTGTTTCACTATCTAACCTACGGTATTTAATACCTTCTTCTTTAGCTTGAGTAATTGATTTGATTTCGATTTTCCAACCACTTGATTGTGCAGCAAGTTTTGCGTTTTGTCCTCTTACACCAATTGCTGCAGTTAAATCTTTGTCCTTAACAATAACAAGGGCTTGTTTTTTCTTCTTATCAGGGTTAATTGCTACTATTCTTGCTGGTTCCATTGCACTTGTGATTAACTCAATCGGTTTAGCAGACCAACGATAGATATCAATTCTTTCTCCTTGAAGAGCTTCAAGTACTTCATTAATTCTAGAACCTTTATATCCAACAACCGATCCTACAGGATCAACATTTTCATCATGTGAATACACTGCAACTTTTGATCGATCTCCTGGATCTCTTGCGATACCCATAATTTCAACAGTTCCATCATTTATTTCAGGACATACTTGTTCAATCAATCTTTTAACTAAGTTTTTATCAGTTCTTGAAACAAATACTTTTGGTCCTTTAGTTGTCATTTCGACTTTTGTTATATAAACTTTCAAACGTGAACCGACGCGTTGATCATCACTTTTAAGAAGTTCTTTTCTTGGCAAACTAGTTTCAAGAGTTTGTCCTAAGTCTAACGTAACAAATTCTCTATTTAATGCAATGATTTCAGTTGTAATCATTTCATTTTCTTTTTCTTTGAATGTTTCATATGCTTTTTCTCTTTCAAGTTGTTTTAACCCTTGAGTTAAAATTTGTTTAGCAGATGAAGCAGCAATTCTACCAAAGTCTTTTATCTTTTCTTTAATTGTGATTACATCACCAATTTTAGCGGATTTTCTTCTCTTCTTAGCAACAGATAATAGTATTTCTCCTGGAGTAGGGTTTTCAGCTACAACAGTATATTCAGCTGATAAAAGTATTTGATTCTTTTCTACATTGAATTCAATACGTGCATTTTCAGAAGTACTATGTACTTTTTTATAAGCATTTAGTATTCCACGCCCCATGATATCTAAAATCTTTTCTTTTTCTAATCCTCTTTCTAAAGCAATTAAGTCAAGTGCTTTAAAGAAATCTTTACTAACCATTTTGTTATCCTCCTAAAAGATGATTGCTAGTCTTATGTAAGACACGTCAATATAATTTATCTTTGTTTTCTTATTTTTATATTTAATTTCTATAACATCTTCTTTAAATGATAATAGCTTTCCAACCAGTTTTTGTTCAGCTGTTTCAACATGAACATTTTTCCCAATAGCTCTTAAAATCTCAGTACTATTTCTAAGTTCTCTTTCAGCACCTGAGGAAGAAACTTCTAAATTATATGATTCAACTATTGGATCTAATATGTCTAATTCGTCACTTAAACTATGAGAGACTTTTACACAATCATCAACGTCAATAAATGTGTCATTTTCAATTAGAACTTTTAATACATTACTACCATTTTCTTTCTCATATATAACATCGTATAAGTAGTACCCTAATTCTTCAACAATCTCTTTAAATCTAATTTTTAATTTTTCCATGCACACACTCTCCTTTTAACAAAAAAAAGGGTGGGTTTCGACCCACTCTCTAACTCATATGCATTAGTATTTTATCATATAAAAATTAATAAATCAAGTATCTTAATTATTTAAATGTTCTGTAAGAAATTATAGATAGATTTAGTTTTTACCAAACTCAATTTTTCCAATCTCTTATTCTTTAAAAAATCGTTAGTATTACCAGTATTAAATTTAAGAGCAGTATATATTTTGTAGTTTGAGACATTCTTTGAATCTTTTAGTCTCATAATTTTTTCATGATAGATTTCTTTCATTCTCGAATCTCTATCTTCAAGTCTGTTCTGATAAGAGTGAAATGTCTTGTATAAATCATCAAACTCATTCAAATTATCAAGAAAGACTTTGCCTGATTTATTAACATTCTCTCCATACTTTCTTGAGACTTCTGAATAACTTGCATAAAGTTTTTTTAGTGAATCTTTATGGTTCTTTAGTGTGTTCCTTTTTTGATCACTAAAAAGTAACAATAAAGAAACGAGTGTAAGTAATCTTTCATTCTCTGATACCTCTTTTTCAAGTTTAAAAAGACTCAGAGTCTTTCCCTTTGACATGCTTTTAACATACTCTTCTAAAAAATTACTAAATTTTAATTTTCTCATAATTCTACTCCTTAAGTCCTTTGTACTCATTATATGAAGTCAATAATTCACTATACTCTCTATCATTAAATTTCAGATGGATTTGATAATCAAAATCGATTAATCGCTTCTTTATATTGACAATATTCATTAGATAATTCCTATAATAATTTTTGATTAATAGTATTATTATATAAATATTTTACCATAAAAAAAATAATAATCAAGTTTCTTAATTATTATTTAAGTTATGCATTATTATACTTCCTGCTACTCCAACGTTTAGACTTTCCACATCTGCTGTTTTGATAGTGATATTCTTATAAGTTTTCTCAAGTAATTCTTGTGAAACTCCCTGTCCTTCATTTCCTAAAACAATTGCAATCTTTTTATTTGGTTTTATTGAACTAAGTTCTACGCCATTCATTGAAGTTCCATACACTTCATAATCAGGATTGCTTTCAATAAATTCTACAGCTTTCATTTCTAAAAAATTAAGATTAAACATAGCTCCTTGAGTCGCTCTAATTACTTTGTCATTGTAGATATCAACTGTGTTATCTAAAATGATAGTTTTAAAACTAAAAGCAAGTGCACTTCTAAGAAGAGTTCCTAGATTTCCTGGGTCTTGGATACCCTCTAGAATCAATACTTTGTCAGCTAAATCTGTATTTTTCAACTTATTACAAACACAAAGAACATCTTGCGGAGTCTTTGTCTTAGCCATTTTAGCTAGAACTTGAGTAGTAACATAGTGAACATTATCCCCTTTTATAGATCTATCTTTTGTGAAGATGTATTTTATGATGTTATATTTGCTTGCTTCTTCATATAAATGAAACCCTTCAATGATAAATAGACTGAACATATCACGGTATTTCTTTTGGTGCAATTTTACAGTATCTTTTACTAAAGAATTGTTTACACTTGTGATTTCCATAAAATCATCTCCTCAATATATTATAACACAAAAAAGAGAGTCAAATTAATGACTCTTTAAATTATTCTGTAGCTCCTGTCCATCCTTCAATACCATTTGTTAAATTATAGATTTCTACAAATCCCTCTTTATCAAATATTTTAGAAGCCGAGACACTTCTATTTCCACTGTTACACATAATTACAACTGGAATATCTTTATCTAGGTTTTCTAATAAAGAGTAATCATCTTCAAAAATATAATAATCCAGATTGATTTTAAATCCTGGAATTCTACTGGTGTAGAATTCATCACTAGTTCTAACATCAACAAATTGATATTCATCATAGTGATTTTCTAGTAAGTCAGTTAGTTCATCATTTGATATATTTGTATAATTATTTGAACAGGCTGATAGAGAAATCACTAAAATAAATGTTGCAAGTATTACAAAAATCTTTTTCATATGTTTTTCACCTCTATATTATTATAGTTAACATATAGTTCGTATGCAAATAAAATATCTGCTTATTTAGTAACTTCTAAGAATAATTCAATATCTTCCTTAATAACTTCTAAAGATGTTCTCCAGAAATCTTGATTAGTAATATCGATATTGGCAAGTTTAGCAACATCTTCTACACTCATTTTTCCCGTTGCTCTTAGTAAATCATCATATTTATCGGCAAATTTCGGTCCTTCTTGTTGGTATATTCCATATAATCCTTTCGCAAATAATAATCCAAATGCATAAGGCCAATTATAAAAGCTTAATCCCCCACTATAATAATGTGGTTTCCATAACCACATATATGGATGTAAGAAGTTAGGATCTAATCCATCCCCATAAGCTTCTGTTTGCGCAACTAACATAAGCTCTTTTAATTTATTTTCATCTAAGTAATTTGTTTTTTGTTGATCAAAGACACTTGCTTCAAAAATAAATCTCGATAAGATATCTACTACAACTGCAGTAGAACCTTGTAAACTAGATTCCAGTAAATATATTTGTTCTTCCTTTACAGCATCTTTCAGTGCAGCTTTTAATACAATAGTTTCACAGAAAATTGATGCAGTTTCCGCTACTGGCATAGTGTAGTTAGAATTTAAATTTGATTCACTGAATATTCTATCTCCATGATATGCATGTCCAAGTTCATGAGATAGTGTAACTACATCACCAAATGAACCATTAAAGTTTGTTAGAACACGCGATTCATTTATCGCATGGATATTATTGCAAAATGCTCCACCAACTTTTCCTTTATAAGGTAAGTAATCAACCCAGTTTTCATCAAAAGCTCTTTTTGCTAGATTTTCAAGATTAGGACTGAATGTAGCAAAATTCTTTACAATAAACTTCTGTGCATCTTTAATACTAAACTCTTTAGAGCTTTTACCAACTGGAGCATATAAGTCATACCATGGTAATCCATTGGTATGCCCCAATAACTCTCCTTTTCTTTTTAAGTACTTTCGAAATACTGGTAAGTACTCTTTCATTGAATCAATCATAGCGTGTAATGAATTTTCGCTCATTCTTGAATCAACAAGTGCCTTATCTAAAGCTGATTTATATCCTCTTACTTCTGTTAACGTATTTACTTCCCCTTTTATTCCATTCATCGCAAAAGCAATAGCTTTATCGATTTTGTCATATGCTTTTAATTCAGCTTCATAAGCGTTTTTACGAACGCTAGGGTCTTTATCTTCTGATTTACCTATAACTTCAGGGAGAGTTAAAATTTCACCGTTGTACTCAACTTCTAGAGTTGATGTTAGCACACCTTGCAGTCTTCCCCACAAACTTGATGAGGATTGTCTTAATTTAGATAATAGGGCTTCTGTTTTTTCATCAAGATTATATTTATCTCTTTGAACAATTTCTTTCAGATAAAACTCATGTTCAGTCAAGAAATCACTTGATGAAATTAGTTCATCTAAATTCTCGATTGTACTAACGTATTTAGAAAACAGAGTTTCAACTTCTGCTAGTTCAGTAATCTTTTGTGATAATACAACATTGTATTTAGCGCTATTTTGATCCGTTGTATTCGTAGCGTAATTTAACGAAATAAAACTAAATAGTTTATCAAACAAGGTTGTTAATTCACTTGAAAGAAGTAAAAAATCAGTTAATAAAACATTTCCTTCTTTTTTCTCTGATAAAAGACTTTTGAACTCATTGAATTTGTTAATAAGATTATCAACTTTTAATAAATCCTCTTGAAATTCTTTTGATTCATAAGAACTATACAATTTGTTTAGATCCCAGTTATTCATTACTCCACCTCTTCGATTTTATTTAGAACGTGCCAATCACGTCCTAGAAAGCTAATATTTGTTTCCTTATGAAACTCTTCGTATGATGCATTGCTATTTTCTTTTATAAAATGTAAATAAGTTAATCTATTTATTAAATCTTTAATAATAGTGTCTCTTCCATCTAACTTAGAACCATGAGTTGGAAGAATTGTTTTACCTTTTATCCTACTCAAAATCTTACTGATAGAATTAATATGAGCTACAGCGTCGCCAAGTGAGCAAAATGGAATGCTAGCATTGCTATTATTGTCTAAAATTATATCATCACCCACAAACATATATTTGTTGTTGAGGGTTATAAGCAAGCCATCAATTGAATGTCCACTGTTTAATTCTAAATCAAATGTATGTCTTCCAAATTTAATGCTTTTTTTATCTAATACTACTATTGTAGGGAGATATTGGACATAATCTTTAATATAAGTTTTAAGAGTATCCTGAGCATATATACTCCCAATAATCTCTACACCTTTTAAAAGTGGCAATCCTCCAACATGATCTGGATGAAAATGAGTTTGAATTACCTTCGAAACAGTAATATCTCTTTTGTGTAAATCATCTAGCACTTCTAGTAAAGATTCTCTATACCCTGTTTCAATAATAATACATTCATTATTATGTGTAATTACAAATATATTTAAGTTTAGAAAAGAATCCTCTTTTCCTGGAAAAATTGATAAACCAATATGTCATTTTCTAATTCAATAATCTTAATAAATTACACCTCACTAGTCTTTGACTTTATTATAATTATGCCATTTTTCACTTAGGAAGTTAATTCTTGTGCTTTTAAAGAAATCATTATAGCTCGCTTCCTTGTTTTTGACAAAGAAATTCAAATATGAAAGTCTCTTATTGAGTTCAGATCTAAAAAAGTCTGAATCCTCTATTATTTTACCGTGGCCCGGAATAATGATTTTGTTTTTATGGAGTTCTAGAATTTTCGTAACAGATAAGATGTGTTGTTCAAAGTTATGTTCTGCTAGAAAGGGGATTACAGAATTTCCAAAATTGTCAAACATTATGTCGTCTCCCACAAACATATATAGATTGTCTATTATAGTTAATAATCCATCAATAGAATGTCCTGGATTTAGCTCCATATCAATTTTATGATCCCCAAATTCTATCGACATATTACCATGTACTAAAACATTTGGTTTACATGTTTGATAGTCTTCCCCAAACAGTTGAAGTGTTTTTTCAGCAAATACACTACCATATATTACGGCTTCATGAATAGATGGGAAGCCTCCAATATGATCAGGGTGGAAGTGACTAAGGATTACATGTGTAATCTTTAAGTTTCTTTTGTTTATATCTTCTAATACTTTTTTAAAATGTCTTGGATAACCTGTATCAATTACAAGGCATTCATCACCATTGATAATCATTAATATATTGTTTCCTAGAATTCTATTTTCTTCCGGTTCAAATTGATATACTAAAATATCTTTTTCTAGTTTAATTGTTTTCACTAGATTACCTCGCTAACAACTAACCCTAACATAGTTATATCTAGATGATCTTTTGCATGAAGGAATATCGTTTTTGTATCTTCAACAACCTTATCAACTAAAGTATCAAAGTCATACTTTTTTTCAAACTCAATACATCTTGCTAATTTTGGTGCAGTTGTAGGTTTTTTCGGAACATAAACTGTGCAACAATCTTCAAATGGTTTAATTGAAGTTGTAAAACATTCTATTTTTTTAGATATACCAATAATATCTAATTTATCATACGTAGCAAGAGGTCTAATTACCGGCATAGTAACAACTTCATTAATAACACTCATGCTTTGAAGCGTTTGAGATGCAACTTGTCCAACACTCTCTCCATTTAGGAGTACTATACAATTGTTTTTAAGAGCTATCTTTTCAGATATGCGATACATCATTCTTCTCATTATTGTAATGTTATAAGATTCAGGAATATATTCTATTAATGCAGAATGCAATTCCATAAAAGGAACCATATGAAGTTTGATTCTCGATTTCGGAGCATAAACCGCCAATTTTTCTGTTAGATCAATTACTTTTTGAGCTGATTCTATTGAAGTCAAAGGAGTAGATTCAAAATGTATTCCTTCAATTTCAATTCCTTGTTTCATTGATAAGAATCCAGCAACTGGAGAATCAATACCACCACTTAGCATAAGTAATCCTTTCCCAGCTACTCCAACAGGAAATCCTCCCATACCTTTTATCTTTTTGCAATATATAAATGCAGCATCATGTCTTACTTCTACTGTTAATGTGAGTTCTGGTTGATGAACATCCACAATCAACATACTAGTATTCTTTAACACATGTGACGCAACTATTTGAGTAATCTCAGGACTTTTTATTGGATAAAGTTTATCACTTCTTCTAGATTCTACTTTAAACGTAATCACTTTGTGTTCTATCTCAGAATTAATAACACTTAAAGCATTTTCTTTAATGCTTTCAATGTCTCTTTCAGATTTGTGAACTAAACTATAACTTGAAAGGCCACTTACTTTATCTAGTCCTTTTATTACTTCATTATGATCTTCACCATTCAGTAAAATATAAAGACGATCATGGTTAAGCTCATATCTCACAATTTTATTATTTACTTTTTCTCTTATTAACGAATTAACTCTATCAATAAAAACTCTTTTGTTTTTACCTTTTAAAGTTAAATCTCCATATCTGATTAGTATTCTTTCATACATAATATCAACTCCTCGTAAATCATAATAATTCTATCATAATTAGTTGCTTTTTTGTATTAATTTAATTAAAATCTTTATAGGTGATAAATATGTTTGTAAATATTGAAAAAAGTACTAATAAAGAAAAAAATTATCAAATACTTTTAAGTAACTTAGATTACTACCTTGTTAAAGGAGATAATCAAATTACTAATTTATCTAATTTAAGTGCATACTTGAATTATTTTTTAGATGATGTAAACTGGATAGGCTTTTACTTGTATGATGGTGAAAAATTAACACTCGGTCCATTCCAAGGTTCACCCGCTTGCACAATGATTCAATTGGGTGACGGGGTATGTGGTGTGGCTGCGAAAAACAGAGAAACATTAGTTGTAAATGATGTGGATAGTTTCCCATCACATATAGCATGTGACTCAAGTAGTAAAAGCGAGTTAGCAGTTCCAATAGTTAAAGATAATAAACTAATAGCAACCGGTAAAGATGTCAAGAGATAAAAATAATAAAAAAGACTAGTTTTTTAAGAACTAGGCATAAATAAGAAACCTAACTTAGTTAGGTGAATTATGAATTATAGGCAACGGTTAGTAATTCTTATTATAAAGTTGACCTTTACTCATTAATCCATAGATCAATCTAATAAGTTTACGAGAAGTTAGTGCGAGTGCACGTTTGTGTTGATGAGTAGTAACTTCATTAAACTTTTTATGATAATAATCATTATAAAGTGGGATATTGTTTTTAACAGAGTTACCAGCTTGAATAAGATAATACCGAAGATAATGATTTCCAGTTTTAGTCATTTTAGTATCATCAGCTTCGAATTTACCTGATTGATTCTTACGCCAGGTAATACCAGCATATTTCGCAAGAGATTCTTCTGAATCAAATTGATGTATAGAGCCTATTTCAGAAATGATCCCTGAAGCGAAAACAGGACCAATGCCTGGGATTGAGCGAAGAGAAAGATATTCATGATGAGAGAAACCTTTGACTAGAAGTTCAATTGATTTATCAATCTTTTTGATTTCATCTTCAAAACAACGAACAAGAACTAAACTAGAAGAAATCGCGAAATTGATAGGCTCATAAGCAGCTTTATCAAGACGATAAGAAGCACGAGCAGCTTTTTTAATTAATTCAGCAACATCAATGATATTATTAAAACGATTATGACTAGTTTTAGAGATAAAGGCAACTAAATCATCAAAGGGAGTATTAATGATATCTTCAGGTGAAGAGTATTCTTCAAGGATAGAAATAGCGGTTTTACTAAAAGTATCGGAAGTAAATTTAAAATCCTTATTTCCAAATTCAGAGAACTTTAAGAAGATATTAGTTAGAACATAATTTTTTTCCTTCGTAAGTAGATTAACCAAATGAACACGATGTCGAGTAAGACGCTGAAGAGCAAGTTTTTGAGAACCCTTAAAAGGATTCATAGATTTGGTTCTACCAACTCTCGCAAGATCAGCTAGGATAAAAGCATCTTTAGGATCAGTTTTATCCATATCAGCAAAACTAGAACGATAGTTTTTAGAAATCTTAGGGTTAATACAGTATACTTCAATGTGATAAGGAAGTAGTTTGTCTGAAGCGGATAAGTAAGTCGCAATATGAGCTGAATAAATTCCAGTTGATTCTAGAACTACAATTACATGAGTGAACAATGTATCGGAAAGAAAATTAATTAAGTTAGTCTCAATTAATTCAGCGCCATGATTATTATTAGGAGCACTGAAGGATTTTGATAAAGACTGATTAAAGTCAGTAATAAAGACTTGGTTTGATAGTTTAGAAACATCAATACCAACGTAAATAGAGTTAAGTTGAATATTCAAAAAATCACCACCAATCAATTAGTTTTAGATATAAGAGAAGTCCTAGCCTTATCATACAGTTCCAGCCTCGCACATAAGAATTTCCTGGACACGTGGATTCAATGAGTAGTGGCCATTCAAACAACAACCGGGTAAAGAATTACATATGATAAGCAGGTTTACAAGCTTCATAAGCGGTGTGACCGCAAGGAGTGAAAGTACTTTCCTTCAGCTATATCTATCTTCATTATAGCACTAGGACTTCTTTATAAATATGATATGAAAAGAAAAGATATTAAAAAATGTATAAAATCATTAAGATCTTATACAAATATTATACGAGGAGTGTTAGATGTGGATAGTCCCCTCTTATCCCACTTTAATAATGTTGATAAAGAGTACCTTGAAAAAGTAATCGTCAAAATGATTGACATTCTCTAATTCATTCTATATAATATATGTTGCGCATGTGTAATAAAGGCAGCTAAATAATGTATTTTATTAACTGCTGAATGTTCCGATAAAGAAGGGTTGGAAGTAGTCTCCGCTGACGAGGTGAAACCATTAAAACATTCTGAATAATGAATCATTATTACTCTTGATGCAAATAAAATAAGGAGGAAAACATTATGTCACGTTATACAGGACCAAGTTGGAAAATTGCTAGACGTTTAAAATACTCTGTAACTGAAACTGGTAAAGAACTAGGAAGACGTCCTTACCCACCAGGGCAACATGGACAAAGAAGAACAAAACTTAGTGAATACGGTGTACAATTACAAGAGAAACAAAAAGTAAGATATACTTACGGAGTAAACGAAAAACAATTCAAGAAAACTTTTAACGATGCTAAGAAAATGCTTGGAAAACAAGGTGAAAACTTCTTGATGTTACTTGAATCAAGACTTGATAACTTAGTTTACAGAGCAGGACTTGCTAAAACAAGACGTCAATCAAGACAACTTGTTAATCATGGACACATTTATGTTGATGGAAGAAGAGTTGACATCCCATCATACAGAGTAGTTCCAGGGCAAATCATCACTCTTAGTGAAAAAGCTCAAAAATTCGATATCGTACTTGACAGCTTAGAATCAGTAGTTACAAGATTAGAGTTTGTTAGTTTCGATGAAAACAAGTTTGAAGTTACTTACATTAGAATGCCTGAAAGACAAGAAATCTTGTCAGAAATTAAAGACAATTTAATCGTAGAATACTACAACAGATAATACATATTAGGCCACTCATCGAGTGGCCTTTTTTATATAAAATAGTGAATAGATTCATCTTACCAACATATTGTTTTTACTATTTATTAAGATATTAACTGGTTTTAAATCTCTATGGATAATTTTGCATTTATGTAATTCTAAAACTCCTAACAGTATATCTTTAAAAATCGTTGTTAATAAATCTTCATCGTAATCTTTGAGGTTATTCAAAAAGACATTTAGGTTTACACTCTCAAAATACTCCATAATTACTACTTGATGAATTTGGTTTGTTTCCCCTTTAAACGCAAAATCATCTACATATCTTATCAATAGGCTATGTTGGACTTCCTTAAGTGCTGAAATATCTCTTTTTATTCTATTGTCCTCTTTTTTAAATTCTATTGTATACTTTGCCATATAAAACTGCACCCTCTCTTTTTCATAGTTTCCTATGTCCAAGTTTATGGGTGCAGTTCACTCTGAACCGTATCACATTCTAAATGAACAATACGCTTGTTATAACAAAATCATTCTCATCAAATAGTTTTTTATTATCATTTTACCTCCAAAATAAATTAGCCAATAAGATAAGAAATGTCCTCTCAATAACACTGTTTTATCATTATCAAAGAATATTCTGCAAATATAAAAACAGCATATAGTTGTCTTAGTATCCTAACAATGAATTGTTTATATTCTTTTACCTTTTTGCATTTAATGTTTTTTTATCATTATATTGATGTGGTATATCTCGTAAAAAAAATAAGTTCAATTGATGAACTTATTTTTTTATTGCATTTCTATGATTTTTCCAATACTTTTGCTTGGAATATTAAAGCTAATTTTTGAGAAAGCCAACCTAAACCTAACCCCATAAGCAAACCAATGATTGATGGGAATATAACATCACCATTAATTGCAGCACCTAATGCAAAGAATGTTGAACACCCTATAAATGCACCAGGAATAAATCCTACCCACTTAATATGTGCTTGGAAGCACATCATACCTGCACCAATACCAACTGAGATGAAAGCACCTAATGTATTGAATCCAAATACTTTGTCCCAAATAAACACGATAACTATTGCCCAGAAAATCCCTGATAAGTTTGCCGGGATTCCTTTTACTAATCCTTCTTTACCTGCACCAGCAGCATAGAATGTAGCCCATCCTAAGAACCCTGCAACAACGAGACCATTTAAATTGAATGTCGCTCCTGAATCAGCATATAATACATAAGCTAAATTAAATAATCCTGCTAATACTCCTACACTTAATGTAACGGATACTAAAAATTTATCAAATTTCATAATTATCTCCTATAGTTTTATTTTTTTAAATTCTTCTACTTGTTCTTTGATTGCTACTTCTGTAGGTAAACGTTCAATGCTTGAAGCACCAAAGAATCCTACTACACCATTGAGTTTTGCTAAAACATAAGCTGCATCTTCTGGTTCTGCAATTGGACCACCATGACAGATTACTTTTATGTCTGGGTTCACTCTTTTTGCAGCATCATGAATTTCTTGAATGATTGGAACACAGTCATCTAATGTTAAAGCTGTTGTAGCTCCAATAGATCCTTTTGTTGTTAGTCCCATGTGTGCTACTAAACAGTCTGCACCAGCTTTTGTCATATTCTCTGCATCTTCTACATTGAATACATAAGGAGTAGTAAATAATCCTTGTTTGTGAGCTTCTGCGATCATATCTATTTCTAAATTATATCCCATGCCTGTTTCTTCTAAGTTAGCACGATATTTTCCATCGATCAAACCTACTGTAGGGAAGTTTTGAACTCCACTGAACCCAATATTTATTAAATCTCTTACAAAGTATTCCATATCTCTAAATGGATCTGTTCCACAAACTCCAGCCATAACTGGAGTATCTTTAGCAATAGGTAATACTTCTCTAGCCATATCCATAACGATTGCGTTTGCATCACCGTAAGGCATTAATCCTGCTAATGATCCTCTACCAGCCATTCTGTAACGTCCTGAGTTATAGATAATAATCATATCTACTTTACCGTTTTGAGCACACTTAGCACTAATTCCAGTCCCAGCTCCTGCCCCAACTATCGCTTTACCGTTATTAATTTGTTCATCTAATCTTGCATGTATTTCTTCTCTTGAAAAAGCCATAATTCTCTCTCCTTCTATTTATTTATTAGTTCGATTAATTTCTTAGCCATTGCTATTGCAAATTCATCGTCATTTATGTTGTTATCCATTTCTACTAATTCTACTCTTGAAGTATCAATATTTTCTCTTAAAGCATTAAATAATGCTGCATCTTCTTCTTTACCTTCAAAAGGCATTCCTTCTGCATCAATCATTGATACACCTTTAAGTGGAATAAAGAATGCAGCTGCGCCAGTTGATTGGCTTACTTTTTTCCCGATAATTTCACCTAGTTTTTTATTTTCTTCTACAGTAGTTCTCATTAATGTAACTGTTGCATTATGAACATATAAATTTCTATCTGCAAACTGCGTTGGCACTGTAGATTCTGGTCCAAAGTTAACCATGTCTAATGCACCAACAGAAACTACTTGAGGTATTCCATTTAATGCTGCTGCATTTAAACGATCAGGTCCACCAGGGAATACTCCACCAACTAATTCATCACACCACTCAGTAGTAGTGATATCTAAGATACCTTTAAAGTATCCTGATTCAGTTAAAGCTTCTAATGATCTTCCACCAGCACCAGTAGCATGGAATACAACTACTTCGTATCCTTGTGCTTCAAGATATTCTCTAGCAGTAGTCACACATGGTGTAGTTACACCAAACATTGACGCACCAATTAATGGTTTTTTAGATGCTGGAATCGGTTTTTTATTCTTAACAATACCAGCCATTGCTAGTGATGCATTTGTTAATACTTCTTTTAAAACATTATTAAGCCCAGCAACATCAACAATACTGTACATCATCATAATATCTTTTACACCAACATAAGGACTTACATCTCCTGCTGCTACTGTTGATACTAAGATTTTAGGTATCCCTACAGGTACCTCTCTCATTACGCGAGCAGCGATACTAGATCCTCCACTACCACCTAATGATATAATCCCACCAACTTCATCCTTTTCTAACAATCCTTGAACGATTTTGGCAGCACCTTCACTCATTGCTACAACATTTACTCCTCGGTCATTGGTTTCGCGTAATTTAGCTAAGTTATGTCCGCTTGCTTTACACACTTCTTCATTTCCAATATCCGGTTTTAGAGTTGGTTCGAAGATACCAGCATCAATAATTAAAGTTTCTAATCCTTGTGCTTTAATAATATCATTAACGAATGAAAATTCATTTCCTTTGGTATCCATAGTCCCAACTATTACAACTTTTTTAGACAATGTGATTCCTCCTTTTTTTTGATTATTTTGATTCAAGTATCTTCAGTTTAGAACACAAAGAAAATATTGTCAATATGAATAAAAGTTCCCACTTTTCCCATTTTTCCATCTTACAACATTGTTTTGTGATAGTGTTTCTATAGATTTAGCCATAATTTTCATTAAAAATAGAAAAAAGTGAGAAGTTAAATTCTCACTTTTTAAAAATTATAATTTGTAATTTTCTTTATTTATTTTGTATTTTTTTAGTTTATTGTATAAAGTTCTACGTGTAATACCTAATTTGCTTGCAACTTTGGTTTGGTTCCAATTGGTTTTCATCAATTCATTTAAGATCATTTCTTTCTCAACTATCATTGATGAGTTCTTAATATAATTTACATTTTCATCAAGTTTAATATACTCTCTAAATCCTATGGGTAAACAAGTTGTATCTAGGGTTCCATTTTCACTCATAATTACTCCGCGTTCTAATACATTCTTTAATTCTCTGACATTTCCTGGCCAGTTATAACTCATGAATGAATTCATTACATTGTCTCCAATAGATACATCAATATTATGTCTTTCAGATATTTGATTTAAGAAAGTTGAGACGTAAATTGGAATATCTTCTTTATGTTCTTTTAAGGAAGGTAAATATCTATATAAAACAGTTAATAGATAGTATATATCCTCTCTAAATTTTCCATTTAACATTTCATTCTTCAAATTCACAGTAGATGACGAAACAATGCGAACATTGATTGTAACAGTTTCATTACCGCCACCTCTTTCAAAATCGCCATCTTGTATTACTCTTAATAATTTTGATTGTATATCTGGTTCTAATTCTGATACATTATCTAAGAAAACAGTCCCATGATTTGCATTTTCAAATATACCCAGCTTTCGTTCTTCAGCTCCAATGAAGGCTCCACGTTCATATCCGAACAACGTGCTTGCAGCATAATTACCAGCAATAGAAGCACAATTCACTTTCCTAAATGGGTGCATAGCTCTATTACTGTTATAGTGTATTGCTTTCGCTACAAGATCTTTCCCTGTACCTATTTCACCTTCAAGTAAAATGTTTGCATCATGATTAGAAACTTTTTCTATCCAATCAACCATGTCCTGCATTACTTTCGAATCACCGAGAACTGTTTTTACTCCATCTTTCTTTTGTAATAAAGTCTTTAATCGTTTATTTTCTTTTTCAAGCAATGACAATCTGTTCATAGATTTAAATCCTGAAGTAGCCTCACTAATACTGCCACTTGTCGGGAATGTATCAAATACACTACCTCCGAAGTATCCTATTGTACTAGTTTCTTCATAAAAGCGTTTAATCACTTTCTGATTCGCGACAAATGTTCCTCCATAAATCATTGGAATGATTTTTGGATTGTATTTTTTGATTTCATCAAAGATCAATCTTGTTTTATGTATTAGCTGATCTATATGTGGTTCAGATTCATTTTCAGATTGAGTATTAATATAGGTCCAACCAAAATGAAGACATAAAACATCAACACCTGCTTGCACCATTTTAATAGCTTCATCCATGGTTACTACGAAGCCAACAGTGAACAATCCTCTTTTAGAAGCCATATGTAAAAGTTCCACTTCATGATTGAATCCTTCACCACTTTCTTCTAAAGCTTCTCTAAACTGTCCATCTATTATACTAACCGTAGGGAAATTTATAACACCAGAGAACCCTCTGTTCGTGATTATTTCTAACAACTGTTCTTTTCCATATCGAGGATCTTGAGCGCAAGCTCCAAATAATACTGGTACATTTTCTGCTCTTGGTACAACTTCTTTAGAGGCAAAATCAAGAACTACTTCATTACAGTTTTCAAAAGGAAGTGTAGATGCTATAGATGGGAATCCACTCATACGAAAACGACCAGCATTTAGAGCTGCTAATATATCTGCTCCACCTTGTGCTGCTTGTTGAGCACTTCGACCATTCCCAATACAAACTCCTATGATGGGTTCTTTTTTTTCAATAGATTCGTTTAATCTATCTACAATTATTTGTCTATCCATAAAACAATACCTCCAATATTACCTAAGATAATTCTATCTTAAATTACATAAAAATAAAAGGTCTAAAATTTTTGCAAACATAAAAGGACTTTTTTATTTTATTTATAACATGTTTCACAATCAATCACTATACAATTCATTGTTGTTTATTCTAAATGACCTATATATATTCGTTTTAATAATGAATATGTGTGAATACTAATAGTGCTTCAAGGCCATAAAAAAACGCTATATAGCGTTTTTTAAATATCAAAATAAAATAATTCATCAAATGTTTTTTCAAGTATAATACAAAATACTAATGCTAGTTTTGCTGTAGGATTAAACTTACCACTTTCTATTGCACCAATAGTTTGTCTTGTAACTCCAGTTAATTTCGCGAGTTCGTCTTGTGTTAAATCATTCTCAACGCGTGCAAGTTTTACTTTATTTTTAAGTTCTAAAGAATTTTTATTGTTAAATGATTCCATAATACACCAACGTATTATATGTGAACCCCAGGAACAAAAGTGTTGTTGCAATAAAAAAGTACAAATTAGATTTCTTTTCTTTGTTATTGATATATAAGAAGAAAGTCATAAAAATCATTTGACCCATAAGTATCATGAATAAATCAGCAACAAATGGTTCTCCACCAACCCATCTGATAAGTATAAGCAAAATTAAAACAAAATACCCTCCAGAATGAGCCCAAGTATAAGAAGAAGTTTTAATTGATTCCTCTCTTTCATCACGATCACTCTTATCCATTTCAATCGCATTTATTAATTTTTCTTTATCCATATGTAACACCTCCTATTAATAGGATACATTAATAAAATTCAAAATGCAAACAAAACCTTACATTTAGTTATGTTTTGTTTGCATTTTGAATTATTAGATGATTTGATTCTTTTAATTAATACAACTAATGTTCATCAATTTGAAAAAATAGCAAAGTGAATTAAACTAAATAAAAAATACTTCAATTAAGAAGTATTTTTATTATTTATTTTACAGCAGCGTTAACTAATTCTAAGAAAGATACTGGATCTAAACTAGCTCCACCTACAAGTGCACCATCAATGTCAGACATTGATAATAGCTCTTTAATATTAGCAGGTTTTACACTTCCACCATATTGCATTCTCATAGCTTCAGCAGTTTCTGAATCATATAAGTCTTTCACAACTGATCTTATTGCTTTAATCGTATCATTTGCTATTTCTGCAGTTGCAGTTTTTCCTGTTCCGATTGCCCAAATTGGTTCATAAGCTAAAACTAATTCAACTATTTGAGTTTTTCCAAGACCTTTCAATGCATTAACAACTTGTTTTTTAATATACTGATTTGTTTCGTTTGCTTCTCTTATTTCTAAACTTTCACCAACACATAAAATAGGAGTTAATCCGTATCTAAATGCTTGATGTATTTTTTTATTTACTGTAGAATCTGTTTCATTGTAATACGCTCTTCTCTCGCTATGTCCAAGAACAACATAAGTTACTCCGATGTCTTCAAGTAAAGGTGCACTAACTTCTCCAGTATAAGCTCCATTATCTAAGTAATGCATATTTTGAGCTCCTATTCTTAAATTATCTCCTTGTCTTTTAACAAGGTCTCTTAAGATTGGAGATTGAGCACATACTACACTATCTACAAATTCACTAGATGGTAATTTCATGTTTACATTGTAAACAAATTGTAATCCTTCATCTCTTGTTTTAAACATCTTCCAGTTTCCAGCAATTATTGGTTTTCTCATTATATTCATCCTAACGTTTTTTATTTGTTGTTACAGTTCGTCTACACAATCTACTCCAGGTAATACTTTACCTTCTAAATATTCAAGTGAAGCTCCTCCACCTGTTGAAATATGTGTAACTTTATCTGCATATCCATTTTGAATAACAGCAGCTGCACTATCTCCACCACCAATTATTGTAGTAGCGTTTGTTAATTTACTTAAGGCTTCACAAATTCCAATTGTACCGCCCGCAAAGTTACTAAATTCAAATACTCCAACTGGTCCGTTCCATACAACTGTTTTGGCAGTTTTTAATATTTCATTAAATTTAGCTAATGTTTTTGGTCCAATATCTAATCCCATTTGATCTTTTGGGATTTTATCAAAATCAACAATTGATACAGGTGTATCATTACTGAAATCTGTGGTAATCATGAGATCTTCAGCTAACACTATTTTACCTTTTGCTTCATCAAGTAATTGTTGAGCTAATTCTAATTTATCATTTTCAACGATTGATGTACCAATTTCAAGTCCCATTGTTTTAAAGAATGTATAACTCATTCCTCCGCCAATAAGAATCTTATCGGCTTTTTTAAGCAAGTTATTTATAACTCCTATTTTGTCTCCAACTTTTGCACCACCAAGAATTGCAATAAATGGTCTAACGGGATTATCTACTGCTCCACCAATAAATTTAATTTCTTTTTCAAGTAAAAATCCAGCTGCTACTTCATCAATATTAGCTGCGATTCCAACGTTTGAAGCATGAGATCTATGTGCTGTACCAAATGCGTCATTCACGAATACATCTCCAAGAGATGCCCAGTATGCTCCGAGATCTGGATCATTTTTAGATTCTTTTTTACCCTCAATGTCTTCAAAACGAGTATTTTCAAACATTAATACTTCTCCGTTTTTCAGTTCCTTAATTGCTTTTTCTAGCACAGGTCCTCTAGTATAAGGAATAAATTTCACTTCTTTACCTAAGTACTCTTCTAACTTTTTAGCAACAGGTGCTAAACTTTTACCTAATTTATCTTCTTCTGTTTTAACTCTCCCAAGATGTGAGAATAATACAACCTTAGCATTATGTTCTATTACGTAGTTAATTGTAGGTAATGCTTGTACAATTCTATTGTCATCAGTTATTACTGAATCTTTCATAGGTACATTGAAGTCTACTCTAATTAAGACAGTTTTACCTTCAACAGATAAATCACTTACTATTTTCTTTGCCATTATTAATACCTCCTATTTATTTCTCCACATACATTATACTAAATATTAGGTATTAAATCCAATATTATCCTTAATGTAAACACTTTCATTTTTTACTCAAAACAGATTGTCAATATAATCATTAATTATCTCTATTCTTTTATGCTGTCTAATCACTTTGTTAATGCTGATTTGAACAACTAGTTCTTCAAGATTTTTAAAGATAAATAGCGTATTTGTTGAATCAATCTTTCTAAAAGACAATATTGCATAGTAATTTAAAAACAACATATCATATTCTCTTAAGGCTTTTGTTGGATATAAAAAAGTTGAGTTATCTATGTAAATTGGAATATTACTTTTCTCATTTAACAATCTACTCGCAGCCTTTTTTCTACCATCATATGTTGAGAAATTGTTCAAGCATAAATCATTGATATAGCCTTTTAGCCCATTCTTAACATAAACGTCTTCATGTTCTTTCGTTACTCGTATTCCATAATCGGTTCTTTTTAAATAATACATTCTATCACCCATTAATATAATACTGATAATTTGCGTTATTTCTAATTATTACTATTGAAAAATTCTAAATATATGCCAACAAAAAAGACAAACTTTCAATTAGTTTGTCTTTTAAAATGGTTATTTCAATCTTAATTCTGTTTCAGGGTCGAAGAAATGAACTTTGCTCATTCCAAATGATAATTCAATAGCATCACCAATACCAAGGTCTGCACGAGCATCAACTTTCGCTACGATCATACTATCTCCAAATTCAGCATGAATATGAGTTTCAGATCCAAGTAACTCTGCAACATCGACAGTTAATTTAACTGATTGTTCAGGATTCGCTTTAATTACTGAAGGCTTATCTGAAATTTCTTCAGGTCTAATTCCTAATATAACTTCTTTATTAAGGAAATCATTTTTCTTAAGTAAAGCTAATCTGTCTTTTGTTACTTTAATCTTAATACTTTCACCAACAAAATATTCATCTACTACTTTACCAGCAACAAAGTTCATTGGAGGTGTTCCAATAAATCCACCAACAAATAAGTTATTAGGATTATCATAAATATCTTTTGGAGCTCCAACTTGTTGGATATATCCGTCTTTCATAACTACAATTCTAGTAGCCATTGTCATTGCTTCTATTTGGTCATGGGTTACATAAATTGTAGTAGTTTCAATTCTTTCATGTAATTTTATTAGTTCTGAACGCATTTGTACACGTAATTTTGCATCTAAGTTTGAAAGTGGTTCATCCATTAAGAATACTTTTGCATCCCTAACGATTGCTCTACCTAACGCAACACGTTGTCTTTGCCCACCTGATAAAGCTTTAGGTTTACGGTCTAAATAAGCAGTAAGTCCTAAAATGTCAGCTGAGTTTTGCACTCTTCTTTCAATTTCGTCTTTAGGCATTTTTCTTAATTTAAGACCAAAAGCCATATTATCATACACTGTCATATGAGGATAAAGTGCATAAGATTGGAATACCATTGCGATATTTCTATCTTTTGGTGCAACATCATTAACTAATACATCATCAATATATAATTCACCAGCAGTAATTTCTTCAAGTCCAGCAACCATTCTAAGTGTAGTTGATTTCCCGCATCCTGATGGTCCAACAAAAACGATAAATTCTCTGTCTCTAACTTCTAAAGAGAAATCAAAAACTGCTTGAACTCCATTATCATAAACTTTGTCAAGCGATTTAAATTTTAAAGTAGCCATTCATTTCATCTCCTTTTATTTCACTATAATCATTATATAAAAAACAACGACTTTTAAGTATGTGCAAACTGCACAAAATCATTGTTTAGAAGTGATATAACATATATATCGCATTAGCACCTTTGAATGTTTTTACATTGATTTTTGTTATTTCAATAAAATTATCAATTCGGTAATTCAAAGTATTTCGGTGCATAAATAGTTTTTTAGATGTGGAACTTGAGTTCATATTATTATTAATAAATTCTCTAACAGTGTGTATTACTTCACTGTTAACCTTATCAGAAATATACTTCGATATTTTTTTCTTAAGTGGTTCTTTCCCTTTAACTACAGTGTAAGCGATAATATCTTCAAAATAATTTATTCCATTATTTAATTCTTTTATAAAACAGTCTACATTTTCTTTTAAAAAGAATTCTTCTTCAAGATAAGGTTCAATAAAAATAGTGATGTCTTCACTAAAATCCTGAATAATCAATTCTCTTATTGCATCAAAATCAATTGGTTCTGGATTAAAATAATCTGTATCAACAATAGTTAATATATCATCTTCAAACTTTTCTACACTAAAAAAAGATCCCAGATTTGAAAACAGATCAACAATTTCACTACTTAATTTAAATTGATAAATATAGATTCTTCTTTGCATAAGTATCACCTACTCATATTATATCATAAAAAAAGGCAGACAAACTGCCTTTTCGCTATAGTTTTTTATAAAGATCTTTTACGTTTTCTTTTGTGAATCCAAAGTATTTGATTGCGTCACTTCCTGGTGCACTAACACCAAAACGATCAATCCCAAGTACATTGTCAGAATATCTATACCATAAATCTGGTGTTCCCATTTCAAGTGCTAGTCTTTTTGTACAAGAACTAGGTAATATAGACTCTTGATATTCTTTAGGCATATATTTAAATATATCCATTGAAGGCATTGAAACAACTCTAACGTTAATACCTTCACTTGCTAGTAATTCTTGAGTTTCAATAGCAAGTCCTACTTCACTTCCAGAAGCAATTAATATTCCTTCAAAGTTATCTTTATCACTAATTACATATGCTCCATTTTTGAAATCTTCATAATTAGTTTCTGCTTTAACTTCAAGATTTTGTCTTGATAGCGTAATAACAGTAGGTGTTTTTGTTGCTTCTAAAGCGTATCTAAAACTATATGATGTTTCGTTTGCATCGCACGGTCTAAGGACATTTACATTTGGAGTAGTTCTAAACATTGAAAGTTGTTCAATTGGTTCATGAGTAGGACCGTCTTCTCCAACTGCAACTGAATCATGTGAGAAAACATAGATAGAAGGGATACCCATAATAGCTGCCATTCTAACTGCAGGTTTCATGTAATCTGCGAAAACAAAGAAACCTCCACTGAATCCTTTTAAGTGATGTAATGTAAGTCCATTGACAATTGCTGCCATTGCATGTTCTCTTACACCAAAATTAATATTTCTGCCTAATCTATTTTCTTTTGAAAAATCTCCATTTATTCCTTTTGCTTTTGTAGATTTAGTTAAATCTGCACTTCCGCCAATAAGTTCTATTAGATTTTCAGATAACTTAGTGATTACTTTCCCACCACTAACTCTAGAAGCTTCATTAGTTCCTAATTCTACTTTTTCTAATACTTTTTCAAAATCTATATCTAATACTCCATTAATTATATTTTCTAATTTCTTAGCAAGTTTTGGATATTTTGCTTGATAATCTTCAAATAAATTATCCCAATCGTTTAATGCTTTTTCTCCTCTTAAAACTGTATTTTCAAAGAAGTCTTTATAAACTTCATCCGGAGCAAAGAATTCAGGATAATTATAATCCATTCTTTTTCTCATTTCATTAGTTTCTTCAACTCCAATTGGAGAACCATGAGTTGATGATTTACCAGCATCTTTAGATCCAAATCCAATAATTGATTTAACTTCAATTATTGAAGGTTTCTTAGAAAGTTTTGCTTTTTCAATTGCTTTGTTTAATTCATCTAGATTATTCGCATCTTCAACTCTACTATAATTCCAGTTCATAGCTTCATATTTTGCTTTTACGTTTTCTGTGTTAGCCCATTTTAATGGTCCGTCAAGTTGAATATCATTTGAATCATATAATACAATCAATTTTTCAAGAGCAAGATGCCCTGCTAAACTAATCGCTTCTTGAGTCACACCTTCTTGTAAGTCTCCATCACCACATAATACATATGTATAATGATCAACTACATTAAAGTTTTCTTTATTGAAAGTTTCAGCTAAATAGCTTTCTGCAATCGCCATACCAGCAGCCATTGCAATTCCTTGTCCAAGAGGTCCACTTGTAGTATCAACACCTTCTGTGTGGAGATATTCAGGATGCCCAGGAGTTAGCGAGTTTAACTGTCTAAACTCTTTTAAATCGTTAATTGTAACGTTGTATCCTGATAAATGCAACGTTGGGTAAAGCATACCTGATGCATGTCCTGCCGATAAGACAAAACGGTCTCTGTTAAACCAAAGTGGTTTATTTGGTGTTACATGTAAATGTTTTGTATATAAAGAATAAATAACCGGTGCTGCTCCGAGCACTATTCCAGGATGTCCACTGTTTGCTTTATTGATAGAATCCATTCCTAAAAAGCGTATTGCGTTAATTGATTTTTCCATAAAAATTCTCCTTATCTGTTACTAAATTTAATAGTTTAATATTCTCTTGCATTAAAACTGCAAGTTAACTATTAAACATTATACAACAATACAATTTAATTTCCAACCATACAGCAAAAAAAAGAACCTTTTTTAATAAGGTTCCTTCAAATGTATTATTTAAGAATAGAATTTATCTCTTCTAGCTCGTTTTCAGTGAATTCTAAATTGTCTAATGATTCTAAATTATCATTTAATTGGCTTACTCTACTTACACCAATCAACACACTTGAAATACCTTTTTGAGCACAAGTCCAAGAAATTGCCATTTGAGCAAGTGATTGCCCTCTACTTACTGCGATTGTTTGTAATTTCAATAATTTTTCTCTAAGTTCCTCAGTGACGTTACCTTCATTAAGAAAAGGAACATCAGGATTACCAATTCTAGAATCTTTTGGGATGTCTTTTATATATTTACTTGTTAGAAGTCCTTGAGATAAAATACTAAAAGGAATTATCCCAACTCCTTCGTCAAATAATTGTTGATCAAGTTTGGTATCTTGAATCCAACGATTTAACATTGAGAAACTTGGTTGATGAATTAATAATCTAACGCCATACCCTGCAAGTATTTCCTTAGCTTTTAAAGCAAGTTCTATAGGATAGCTTGAGATTCCAACATATAATGCTTTTCCCGCTGTTACAATGTCAGCCAAAGCTTTCATTGTTTCTTCAAGTGGAGTTTCATAGTCTGGACGGTGATGATAAAAGATATCAACATATTTTAACCCAAGTCTATTGAGAGATTGATCTATTGATGCTATTAAGTATTTTCTACTTCCTTCATCTCCATATGGGCCTTCCCACATACCATAACCTGCCTTAGTAGAAATAATTAATTCATCTCGATAAGGAGCCAATTCTTTAGCTAATATTTTGCCCATATTTAATTCAGCACTTCCTCCAGGTCTACCATAGTTGTTAGCTAAATCAAAATGTGTAATTCCATTATCAAAAGCTTTTAATACAATCTCTTTCACTTCTTCAAATGGCTTTTCTTCTCCAAAGTTTTGCCATAATCCCAGAGAAAGTTGCGGTAGTTTTAAACCACTACTCCCTACTCTGTTATATTTCATTTTTTTATATCTATCTTTTGCTGCTACATACATGTTTATTCCTCCTACTTCAATTTACTTAACATGATATTATATTCTTCATCACTAATATTGAATTGTTTTTTAAGTCTTTTGTATACTCTTCCAATTGGTTCTTCTTTCTCATACCACATAATTTCGCGGTATTTCTCTTCAATATAACTCACGGCAGAGTTTTTATATTCTAACCAATTATTAAACGGATGGTCTATCGTTAAATTGTTTCTCAATGGTTGAGATGATACATATTCTATTGAACCAGATAAATGAATGTCTAAGACATTACTCCCGACCATTATATTAAATTCACCACTCTCAACTCTAAAGTCGTCGAAATCAACAGCATAGATGGCAAATGAACGTTTATCTAAAACAATTGAAACATCTTTTTGTTCACCTTTTTTAAGGAATACTTTTTTAAATCCTTTCAATTCTTTTAAAGGTCTTGGGTAATATGATTCTACATCACTTACATAGACTTGAACAACCTCGCTTCCATCATAATCTCCAGTGTTTTCAACAGATACGGTAACTTCTAAAGAATCTCCATCAGTCATATTAGATTTCGATAGTCTTAAGTTTGAGTATTCAAAATCAGTATAGCTTATACCATATCCAAATGGGTATCTAACTGGGTAATTATGGGTATCAAAATGACGATAACCATTCTTTAAAATATCTCCATAGTAATTAACATCATCCGTTAATGATGGGAAGTTTCTGTAGTTAGGAGTGTTTTCAATATTCAGTGGAAAAGTCTCAGTAATTCTTCCACTTGGATTAACTTCTCCTGATATAACTTTTCTTAACGCTACAGCATTTGCTCCTCCTAAAAACCATGCTTCTATAATTGCACTAGAATTATGTTCAATAGCCGTGATATCTAAAGCTGAACCGTTATTTAGTATAACAATAATATTCTTATTATATTTTGCAATTTCTTTAAAAACCTCAATATGTCCTGAAGGTAGTTTCATATGAGTTCTTTCTTTTCCTTCAGTTTCTAATAAGGTAGTTGTTCCTGTAAAGAAAATAACAGATTCATTATCTAAAGCGACTTTTTTCACCTCTTTAAGTAGCTCAACATTTGTCTCTTCTTCTATATATCCTTTTGTATAATCTAATTCATAATATTTTTCTAATTCAGCAAATGAATTTTCTAATATATATGGTTTAAGTGTGGCACTACCTCCACCATTAACTCTTGGATTTTTAGCGAAATCACCTATTAACCCAATTTTCTTAATATCTTTAAGGGGTAATACCCCATTGTTTTTCAGTAAAACAATTGCTTCTTCTGCAACTTTTCCAGCAACTAAATGATTTCGTTCTAAATCAACAACTTTCCCTCTATTTACATTTTTAGATAGTCTATCATGAAGGTTAAGTAACGGAATCAGACTATTATCTAGTTCATCCATTGAAAGAGAACCATCATTTATAGCTTGAACAACTTCATCATTAAATGCACTTCGCCCCGGCATCTCAATATTCATACCATTTTTTATACTTTTTATCTTATGTTGAACGCCACCCCAGTCAGATACAACAACTCCGTCATATCCCCATTTACCTCTTAATACTTTTTGAAGTAACATTTTTGATTCGCCAGCATAATGTCCGTTTATTTGATTGTAAGAACTCATAATCATATATGGATTAGCTTCTTTAATTACCATTTCAAATGGTAATAGATAATGTTCATGTAAAGTTCTAGCATCGATCAATGTATTCACAAATCTTCTTTGTGTTTCCTGCTCGTTCAAAGCAAAATGTTTTATACAAGCTCCTACACCAGTACTTTGAATACCGTTTATAAAGGCGACAGCCATTTTTCCACTTAAAAAAGGATCTTCGCTATAGTATTCAAAGTTTCTCCCACCAAGTGGACTTCTTTTTAGATTAACACCCGGCCCTAGTAAAACATCAACATTAAACATGTTGCATTCGCTACCGATAGTAGCCCCTACCTCATAAATTAATTCAGGATTAAATGTCGCAGCCATAGCTGCCTCATTTGGGAACATCGTTGACTTCGCAAGATTTTCTTCATTAAAAAATCCAGTTTTACTTCTAATATCTTTATATACTCTAACGCCATGTGGCCCATCAGCAAGTAATATTTCTCTAATTCCAAGTTTCTCATTTCCAAGAAAATGCCATAAATCATTTCCTGATGCCCAATTTGCTTTTTCTAATGTATTTAATTTACTTAAAATATCTTTGTGTTTCATATTATCTCTCCTACTGTAAATAAAAACCCAAGTAAACCTTTTACTTGGGCCTTTTATTTATTCACCTTGTATTATATTTGATATTGTTTCAGATTGATACACTCTAACATAATCTACTTCCATTGAAGTCGGGAAAGCATCATCATCTACACCCTGAACCCCGCCCCAAGTTCCTCCAACTGCAACATTTAATATCATGAAGAAATCTCCATCATATGGCCAAAGTTCACTTGTAGGACAACTCGCGTAGTTAGATGGTGTATATGTAAAATAATTTACTCCATCCATATAGAATTTCAGTTTGTCTGGTAGCCATTCAACTTTGTAAACATGGAACTCTTCAGTAACATCTTGTGAATCAGTTATAGTTCCACCTTTTTGAGTGCCATCCATTCCATTAAATCTTTCAATATGAATGGTAGCGTGAATAACATTTTCGTCATATCCGACATGTTCCATGATATCTATTTCTCCACTATCTGGCCAAGTACCATATCTTGATGTTGAAGGCATCATCCAAATTGCTGGCCATGTTCCACGCCCAGCAGGGATTTTAGCTTTTATTTCGAATACTCCGTAAGTAAATTCCCCTTTATTCTCTGTAGTCATTCTGCTTGAAGTATAGTCATGATTTAGATAGTCTTCAAGTCTAGCTGTGATAGTTAAAATTCCATCTGCAACAGTTGTATTATTTCTTGTATAGTATTGAAGCTCACCATTTCCTCCACCATCACCATTTACTTCGTAAACCCATTTAGAAGAATCTACTTCATCACCATCAAACTCAACACTCCAGACTAAATCATAAACAAGGGAACTATAATCATAAGTATAGTCTTTTGATTTACAATATGAAATTTCGTCATCATCTGTCTTTTTGTCATCTGGAACCTCGCCATCTGGGATTGTTGGTCTTCCATCATCAAATGATTCTGGTTCACATGCACTTAATGTAAAAACAAGTGCAAATAATAAACATGCTATTAATAATTTTTTCATAATCTCACTACTCTCCTGTAATACCTGTTTTTTCAATTCCTTCAACAAATTGTTTTTGTGCTGCAAAATAAATAATAAATAAAGGAATCATTGTAAGTAAAGTTGCTGCCATCTTGTATGCCTCACTCAGTAAAGCAGTATTGTCTTGTCCTGGAATATCAACTGGTCTTTGGAAGAAGAGTGTTTCAAATATTCCAAGTTGTGTTGGCATTAATTTAACATTATTTCTAACTAATATTTCAGTTACATAAGTCTCATTCCAGTTCCATACGAAACTAAATAGGAATACAACAATTATGGTACTTAAACTAATTCTTATTGTAATATGCCAAAATTGTTGATAAGCATTTGCTCCATCAATCTTAGCTGCTTCATATAATACATTAGGTATCATTTTGAAGAAGTTATAGAAGATTAATATTAGGATAGCTGAGTTTACACCTTGTCCAAATAGTCCCATAACTAATTGTGGTATTACTGTACCTATTAATGATATTCCAATTGTGTCTTGAACCGAAACAATCATCATAATTCTAGGAATTAATATAATTGGAACAGGAACAATAAATGATACCAAAATAAGTGCAAATAATAGTTTTTTGAATCTAAAATCATATCTTGCAAAAGCATATCCAGTTAAGGCACTTACAATAGTTTGAGCTATTGCGAGTGACCCTGAAAACCAGATCGAATTGAACAATGTTTTGTAAATATCAAGAACTCTCACTGCAGCTCCAAAGTTTCCGAAGTATAATGCTTTAGGAATCCAGTCTACTTCAGGATTAATTATATCTGTTGGGCTCATAAACGCAAGTGATATCATACTTAATAGAGGGAACAAGAAAACATAAGAAATTGTAATTAGTAATGCATAAATAACAAGTTGTGTTGAAATATTTTTAATTCTCTTTTTATTATGTTTCATCTTATCAAATAGCTCAGTAAATTTACTAGATATTTTTCTAATTATTTCCATTGTTATCCTCCTTACTAGCTGAATCTCTTTTGTCCTTAATTCTTTCGAAATTCAATCTTTGTATTGAAGAAAGTTTAACAACTTGTTTTTTCTCTCTAGAGCTTAGTACTAACATCGCTATTCCAACAAACACCAGCACAACTAAAGTATATATCCAAGTGTATGCACTTGCGAGTCCTAGTCCTGCTCCAAAGTTATACATCGCAGTTTTGATGATTCCGTAGATAGGATTAATACTATACATTCCTATTTGAACAATAGTGAATATTGCTACTATCATTGCGGTAGGTTTAATAATTGGTACAGTTATTTTCCAAAGTATTTGCCATGTTGTTGCTCCATCAATTTTGGCTGCTTCATATAGTTGTGTATTTATTTTTTGAAGTCCATTGATAAACAATATTACTGGAATACCTGTGAACCATAATACCATAGTAAAGTTTTCAAAAAGATTTAATAATCCTCTTGCAACACCTCTGTTGTAATTCATTAACATTTGGAAAATAATGTTTTCCGAAAAGTCACTTAATCTAGTACTACCTGTTGCAATTAATTGATCCATTACACTACCGCTTAAAACAATTACAGGCAAGAAGAAAATAGTTCTAAACCCTGATCTGAATTTAATATTACGGTTAAGTAATATCCCAATAATGAATGAAGCGATAACTACTGCTGGTACATATGTGATTTCCAATATAATAAAATCAATTAACGCTGGTAAATAATAGAGATTTCTAAATAAAGCTACTATGTAGTTATCCATTCCAACAAATGTTGTTACCCATCCAAGACCAGTAGACTCTACATCATAAAAGCTTAAATAGACTGTGTAAAAGAATGGTCCAATAGTGAAAATAACAAAACCAATCAGCCAAGGAAGTAAGAATAAATAAGCTTGTTTATTTTGATGTGTACTTCTTTTGATTGCTTTTAATATAACTTTATCACTCATCTTTTTAGCCATTATTATCACCTACTACTGTATAAGACACCGGGCTTAAGAAGAGCCCATTGTATTCAACTACACTATCTGTGTAATTGATAATTATTTCTACTCCATTTTCATAAGAGTTCAATATAACACCATTTTGTAAAACTGTTCTATTTTCCCAGTTTGATCCAATAACATTACCAAGTGCTCCGTTAACCTTGAAGTAAATATCCTTTATTAATGATTCATATAAATCATATTCTGTTGAATAGTAGTTTCTTGAATTAGTATCTGATAATAAATACGCAGGCTCATCTGTTAAAACAAAGCTTGGATAAATATTATAATCAATCATTCTTAATATATCGCTTTCTGTATAGAAACTGAAATTAGAATATGGCCCATAAAGCTCCATAGTGTTATTCAATACTAGTTGTAGGAACGGTACAGTGTCAGTTTCTATTAAGAATTGAGTTCCATATACAGGAGTATGAATATATCTATCTGTATATCGCCATAAATACATATTTGGTTCATATGCATTAATAAGTTTGGTTTGATCTAAATCTTCAAATCCAGTCATGATTAATTCTTTTGATTCTTCTCTTGTCAATTCATTTGTTTTGTCACTTGTTAAGTTATTTGTTATACCTCCAATTGTGTATGATGAAACACCAAGAGAATTGAAGTCTCTTGCTTGGTCTAACATCCATTCAACGCTTTTAGTAGGTCTTGCGTAATAGAAAAATGATACTGGAATATTAAATGTCTCAATCATACTATACCATGTACTTTCATGTTGAGATGCATTACGGTACAATGACATAGTTTCTTCATTGATTAAATAATAATCTTGACTAAACGAAATATCAATTCCTTGTTCGTTAAAATCTTTAATCAAGTCTTCAAATTCGCTTTCTTTTCCTATTTCTCTAGTGAAATCAGTTTTTCGTGCATCACCAAGTGTTACTCCTCCGTCATTCCAACCAAGTAATCCAGAGTTTATATTAGTGATTCCTAAGTCAATAACATCATCCAAGATACTTCTAACACCACTGTAACTTGTTGTTACTTGGTTATTGTATCCTGTGATAGCTTTTTCAACATCACTCATAAACATATCTAATCTAATTGGAATCTCGGTATCTGAGCTGTTTAGCTCATGTAAGATTGAATTATCTAAAAGGTAATCACGATATGATTGTGCCATTCCAACATAATCTGCGCTTGGAGAATCAGTCCCGTCACCTTCTAAAAAATTGTATCTTATGTCAATATCAAAATGATTTCTATCTTCATATGTTGTTAAATATCCCCAACCAATTTTATTGTATACTTGGAAATATTGTTTGTTATATTCGAAACGAGGATATGTAAAATTATAATACGTTAAATTATCTTCTGGCATTGAAACTATTTGCATATATTCTTCTCCACTTGTTGCAAAGGCTACAAAAGCATTTTGCATATTACCATGAGCCATACCAAACACCGGCATACTTGCAGTTTTGAAAGGAACATACGATTGCGATTCACTATTGTAATTAATATCTTTTGATGGATCTACTCCATAAATTGTCGCTTCATAAGGATTAAGTTTTACGTCATTATCATTGTATCTAATTAAACTACCAGATCCATCAGGTACAAGACTGTACCCAGGAACTTTATATTTGAAGACTTCATCATCTAGGTAGTCCATTTCTTCAATACTAAATACTTCATGTGCTCCACCACTTGCCCCTAGGAAAGGAGAAATGATAATAGCAGCAAGAAAATCGATTCCATCCCCTGTAATTTCTTCATCTCTTATTTCATATCTAATTCCATCATTATCAAAATAGATATGCACACTAATTTCAATGTCTAAAGAGATAAATTCGATATCAAGTCTACGGTGACTATCGTCTCCGTTAACTGTATACAAATCACTAAAAACACTTGAATAACTAGCACTAGATATACGTTTTATACTTTTTGCTCTATCAAAGTATTCCACTGAAATTAAGGAGTTAGCAAATCCAGTATAGGTTGTATTTAACTTCACTTCTTTGTTTCTACATGCATCAAGTAACATAGTATCCGTAACAACATTTAGTGGATCTAGTTCTTCTCTAAGATCAACCATGTCATCACATTCATCATCAATATCTTTAGCATATTCAAGATCTGTTCCAGTCATCCATGTATATCCATTTCGTTTATCATGAATAGCTATAGTATCTCGATCTTCTCTAAAGTAATATTTGAGGTTTTCAGTTTCATAAAGTAGTTCTAATTCTGTTGGGTCTTCAATATCATAAACAACTGTGTCTGGAGGTAATTTTGTTTCTCTACTAGTAGGAACATAGATTGCTCTAACAACTAGAAAAGAAGAAAATATTAATCCAACAAGAAAAATTCTAACCAATATTTTTTTAGTTAAAAACATTTCTGAACACCTCCTTAATTATACCAATCACAAACTGGATCAATTGATCCCCCATGATTTGAATGAATGCAAATAAAATCATTATTATTATCATAAATAAAAGCGTCAATAAAATACTCTTTATTGAATTCCTGATTGTATAATTATGTAACTCTTGTATTGATAAGAAGATTAGCAATACTGTCCATCCTAATCCTACATTAAGTATAGTACTAAGAATAAATACTTCGTTATAAGTAAAATAATACGATAAGTAAGTAACCAATAATAAAGAAACTATTGCAGGTAACAATGAATACATAACACCTTTATATATTTCCCCTAAACTACCTTCACCATCGTTAATAGAACTTACAAGATGATTACTAAATATGAACAATAAAGATATAGCGAAAAATCCAAGTACAATTGCATTTAAATCCATATCAGAAGCTTCAACACCCTGATAGATAAATCCTTTACTCGTAACAAATATTAAATACGAAACGAATAATAAACCAAAGATTATTGTTGCTCCTTTGTATGATCCTTTTTGTTTTTTCTTAATATAGTAAAAACTATCTAAAGGATGTTTTATTAAGTTAAACATATATAAAACATCATTAATGCTCCTAATCTTTCCTACTTTTTTAATCTTATTAGCTGGTTCTGTTAAATAGTGATACTTCTTGTTAGTAAGTTTAACCGTATAATACCCAATCGCTATTACAATTAAACTAAGTAGTATAAATGGTAAATTATTTTGTAACCCGACATTTCTAACTTCCCAGTATGATTGGCTATAAAGGTATCTATTACCTGACAAAATAAAATGACCCATGCTTTCTTCATATTCGCCTTGTGAATATAAATTACGCCCAATTTCATTATGTGCAAG
>Ga0208647_1000083_pt1 | contig 41097 bp, 38 predicted proteins | sample AntAceMetag02UKA_FD_184765 | JGI IMG/M metagenome (GOLD analysis project Ga0208647, IMG submission 184765) | Saline lake microbial communities from Ace Lake, Antarctica - Antarctic Ace Lake Metagenome 02UKA (SPAdes) (version 2) | ecosystem: Environmental > Aquatic > Non-marine Saline and... | reverse complement strand
GATGAGAAAGCTCAAAAACAGGGTAGGTCTCTCGGACACCCCGCCTTAAACTAGCTCGACCTGAACAGGGGCGAACAGGGTGTCCGAAACTTTCCGGAATGACTGTCCGAAACTTCCGGAATAACCAAAAAAGAGCATACCTACTACACAACTGTGTCCAAATTCCATTAAAAGAACGAATTGGTGAATATAGCTATATTGATTCGCTCAATACTGTAAAACAAGACGGAGTTACTGTCCCAGTTGTTACTTTGGAAGGTGCGCCATCGACTCATTCAAAAACAGCTGCTTATCCTGGCGATGATGATGCAGATCCAGGACAGGAAAGATGCTATTAGTGATCACAAACCGATCAGATCTATCATCTGATTATTTAATTGTAAGAATTAAAAACCGATCCATACCGTTTATCCGGCTAAACACGGAAGAATATGGTATTAAATACAAAATTGACATAACCCTGAGCAATACTTCAAGTACCTTTATCATCAATTTTGAAGATGGAAGTACGATTAGTAAGGAGGAAATAACAGCTGTATATTTTCATCATCCTAATCCACCAATATTAGGGGATACTGTTGCTGAGGATGATCGTGAATTTGCCGAGAGAGAAATACTTGAAGTACTTCGATCTGTTTGGAGAATGATTCCTGAGGATTTATGGCTAAACCATCCAAAGAACCTTTGGCGCGCGATTAATAAAGTTGAGCAGTTGACAGAAGCATTGAGTATTGGTTTCCAAATTCCGGACACCCTCATTTCGTCTGACAAGAAAGCAATCTCTTCTTTTGTTCAGAGTTCTGAGAAGAGTATTATTGCCAAAGCAGTCAAGCATGGATTTGTAAACCGCGAGAATAAAATATGGGTGGCCTCAACACGCCGCCTTTCCGATGGCTATCTGGAAGACTATGAATCTTACGCAGAAATCCCGATCACTTATCAACATGAGATTGAAAAAGCCTTTGATATTCGGGTAGTGGTGGTCGGAAAAGAAGTTTTTGCCACTGCCATTCATTCACAGGCACACAAAGAAACTGAAGTCGACTGGAGATTAGGTGATTTGCTCGACATCGATCTCCGCCATGAAAAAATTATACTTCCTGAGAGTATTGAAAAAAAGTGTCAAGAACTCGTAAGGCACTTTTCTCTTCAATATTCGTCTATGGATTTAGTCTGTAGTAAAAATAACGAATACTACTTCCTTGAACTAAACCCTAATGGTCAGTGGGCGTGGATTGAACAAGAGGCTGGACACCCGATAAGAGATGCAATAATAGATACCCTAACTGAGGTAGATGATTATGGATTTTAAGGAGATCAGAAGCAAAATCACCTCCGAAGACAAGAATATTCTCAAGCGTTCGATTTTATTTGTTGACGACAGGCTAATTCTCATAAGAGAAAAAGTCAAATTTGCCGAGGCAAGGGCAACAACGATGTTGGCTTTTGTGGGAATTCTAACAGGTTTCTTAATCCATTTTACCAATACCATAGATAAATTAAAATTATCGGAATCAGTACTTATTATTGGTCTATTCCTAGCTTCATTACTCCTAATTGTTAAAGCGATGTATTATTCAGTTAGAACTCTTTGGGTAACAAAGGTATATGAACTAAATACTGATCTAGTGTACGAACTACTAGATAAATCAGAGCTTGAGGCTTTAAAAGAAGAACTTACCGGAAAGATATGGGAATATTGGACCACGATTCTCATACCGACAGGTAAACTCTTTTGGCTTAACCGTGCTCAGCGGAATACTGTGGCTGCAATTATTGCTTATTTATTTTTGGGTTTAGTTCTTTTCTTAAAAGTAAAGCTCAATGTATGGTTATGTCAAAGTGTATCAATAATTGCTACATTTCTATTGGGTGTTATTGTAATATTTATTGATCGGCTGATGGAGCATTATGGTACCCTCTGGCACAAATAAAAAGCCAGAATTAAAACTTCTGATAAGTGGATTTATACGAAATAGTTGAAAATTTAATTGAACCATTGTATATATATCTATAATAGTAATTAACGAATCATAAATTATTGTATACCACAACTAAAGTATTATATTATAAAATATTATGACAATAATCGGTATATATCAAAACAGTACCTGTTCTAAGATGCAGTAGTGATATTGATGAGGTTTCAGGGGGAAATTGAAGACTTGGTGGAAATCTTTGAAATAGATATCTTGTATAATAATGTCCTTATGAGGAATGAAGAGTGTTTTACATGAGATATTCATTTTCAATCAGTGTTATCATTTTCGCCACCTTGTTGGTCTGCTGCCCTGACCCACCAGAAGAAACCACCTGTGGACAAGGAATGATTCTTCAGGCTGATACATGTGCTTGCATCCCTAACTCACATCCAGTAGATGATGGAGAGTCATGTGAGTGTGAATCTATGTACCATTGGAATGAAGACTTAACTGAATGCATTCTGGATACAATCTCACATGATATTACCTGGGTGATAGATACATTAGGATTACCCGGAAGTTGGCTTAATGATGTGTCCATAGTTAACGAAAATAATATTTGGGCGGTTGGTGAAATTCTTCTGCCCGATCCAGATTCAAGCTTTGACGGGACAGGTATTGAACATTTTAATATTGCTCAGTGGAATGGAACTACATGGAAATTCTCACAAATACTTAATGGTAGCCTTGAACTCTTCGATATTCTATTCTTTTCGGATGATGACATTTGGGTGACATCAGGGTTACCTCTGCATTGGGACGGCCAAGAATGGAAAAATTACAATCTTTGGGACATGGGGATAATTGAAAATGGTGAGGGTAATGTCAGGAAAATGTGGGCAGATTCTCCAAATAGTATTTGGTTCGTAGGATCTGGGGGAGCAATAGTTCACTATGATGGCGTGAGTTTTTGGAAGCATGAAACGGGGACAAAAATTAGGCTAAATCATATTTATGGGACTGCTGGAAACAACATTTGGGCATTAGGGGATGATGCTGGCTTTGGAATTGGCGAAAGCGTACTATTATCCTTCGATGGGACTGGTTGGTCAACTAAATACTATTACAAATATAATGATCCTAATAACGCTCTTCAGGCTGGTCCATATCGTGGAGTTTGGGCTTGTGGAGATACTCTTTATCTATCGGGTGGTCGAGGGTTGTGGCGTGAATCGATCACAAGCGGTGAAGGAAGGATGGAATATGCTCCACAATCAATTTATCCATCAGGTGTAACACGTCAGCTTTATGGTACTGCTTATAATGATATCTTCGATATAGGCTTCTGTAATAAAATTAATCATTTCAACGGTGGTACTTGGATAAGATCAATTCCCCTTGATTGTTCAGAGTATCATGTCTTTGAAGGTATTGATATCTATAGGGATAACACTGTTTCGATTGTTGGGGGTCAGTATGTATTTAAAGGCTATAGATAATATTGTTGATGAAAAGTTATGTAGTATACCTATGTCAGGAAAACATCACACAAAAATTCAAATTAATTTTAAAAAAGGGGAGAAATTATGAACGTCAGAATGGTAGAACTTACAAAGAATTTATTCGGTTGCTCATTGAGAGGATTTAAGCGGGGCACGAAGAGAAAACTACTATTTACAACATTTATCTGGCTATCATTTTTATCTCTCCCCAGTGTGAAAGCCCAAATAAATAGGTGTTATGTGCAAGATGTTGGATCGGTGGATCCTATGATTTCGGAGAATGTGAATCTGAATGACCACACACCTGTTGAAACAAGGCACATCCAGTTAGATGTTAGAGCCTGGAAATACGGTGTTCAACCGTATGAAAAAACAGCTCAAGGGTGGGCTGATCTTATAGATGATGTAAATGATATATTTGAACCGGCTAAGATTCAATTCAACTTTAGTACAGCCGACTACTATGAGTTGGGTGTTGATACATCTGATTACGAAGAATGTGACAATATTAAGCCGTTCAATTATAATTACGCAGGGGATAGGATAACCATATGTACTGCATGGCAATTAATCTGGTTGCTTGACGAACAGGGTGAACGTTCGGGGTTTTTTGAAGAAGGAACCGTAAAGGAAATATTTGGCCGTGTGATTCATCTGTCAACTGGTTTCAATCTTTCAGCGGAGGACGTTGCCTATTATTTGGCACAAACTTTAGGTCTGTATGACATAAGGGAAACTCACTTTGGGGAGACGGAAGGGGATTTGCTAAGTGACACAAATCCTACAAATACTAATAATTTAATGTATTATGGGACTCAGATTTCAAATCAACAAATTCAGAGAATGCATTGGGCTTTAACAACTAGACCTAAACTTATTGACCTAATAGAAGTAGAAAGAAAATTTGCAAATATTATCTCATCCAGTAGCGCCGGTGGATTTCTTTACTATGATCAAGAGTCAGTAGCATCTTCTACTAGTAATACCCATACTTTGCTTCAGGGCAATAGTTACCAGGTCGGTTCAAAGGAAATAAGCATATCTCCAGGCGGAATTCCCCACAAGTTAAATCAATGGAATGCTGACCCTTCTGATTACTTAATTTCAAACCAAAGAACTGTTGATTGGGCAGATGGTCAAGTAATTAGTTACTATGCCTACTACGAACAAATCAGTGATATTAGCATTACTGTAAATGAACCAGTGGAAATAAAGATTTATGATCCATGGTATATTGAAAATGCAAGTGATCCTGATCCAAAAAACTGGCATAATTCAGATGGGTTTATATCGTTTAATGATCTAGCACCGACAGGGCAGTATAAAGCGTTTATTAATGAAAATATAAATTTTGATGAGACTAACCCCATCTACCAAATATCAGTCCCCCGTTATTATGCGGATGAAAACGGAATATACGAATTCGATTCTTGGAGCAGCAATTACGATGGAACCCAAGCCAAAGCCACTTTTGCGGAACCGAGCAGTCATAAAACGGCTGTAATTTTTAAGACTGTAGGCGCAGAAGTTACTGCAAATTATGATAAGAATTTAGCTGTAAATCTGATAGGAAATCAGATATCTATAGAAACCGATGATGTGCTGAAGATCCCAGAGGGGGCAAATTTCAGCATAGCTGATGGTTTTAGTATAGAAGTTGCTGGTACAGTTGAGATGGAGGGTACTCAGGAAAATAAAATCACAATTAACAGTAGTAGCTTCGTAAACGACTTTAACGATGATTATGAACAGAGTGTAGCAGGTAGAAAGCCATCTTTTTTATCAATCGCTGGCACCGAGACTGGGCAATCGATAGTGAATATTGAGAACACTATCTTTAGTGGGGCATATTCCACTATTTTCTTAGATGGAGCAACAAATGTGCTATTAGATCTGGATAATGTGGTATTTGAAGGCAATAATTTAGCCTTCGGTTCGAATCAGTTGATAAATTCCTCTGTTAACATACAAAACTGTCAATTTGTTGGAGGCGATGTGGGATTTAGCTTCGGAACAGGCCTGGCGGAGTATTCTCAATCATCATCAATAACCGTGACTAACACATCATTCTCAAATCACCAAGAGCACGCTGTTTGGGGAATTTTTGAGCCAGCATGGATTCCATCAGGTTCTACTAATCTTAATATGAATTTCAATAATTGCACATTTTACTCTACAACACAACAAGATATAGCTGAAAATCACTACACTGGAGCACTCGGAAATATGAGTTTTAGCTTCGACAACTCTATATTTGTGAATACCGACATATCACTAAATGTTGGTTTTATTTCAGGAGCACACAACCTTCAATATCAATCCGACTTGGGACAAGAAGTAGTAGCTACAGGCTTGTCTGATCTCGATCAAATTTTCATAAACCCTGCTAACGAGGACTATCGTTTAGTCGCAATGAATTCGGATGGGATTATGAATCCAGCCATTGATGCAGGAACCCCTGGATTAACTGATCCAGACCCTATGAGTTCACCACTCGATATAGGAGCCTATCACTGTCCCCAAACTACGCCTTCTACCCAAACGACTATTCTTGCAGATACAGAGTGGTACGGTATCTATTATTTGGGTGATGAATTGTTTGTAGCTGTAGGGAAAACACTTACCATCATACCCGGGAGTGCTTTAAAATTTTCAAATGATGGAGTCTTTCATGTTTCTGGTAATCTAGTCGCGGATGGTACTGCAGAAGCCCCAATTACATTTACAAGCTCTGAGGCGAACCCTGCCAAAAGTGACTGGAACGGCATACAGATTATTAGCACCTCAGATGATAATATCACAATCTTGGACAACTGTATTGTTGAATATGCCCATTATGGAATTCGGCTTAATGGAACCAGTCCTGAAATAAGCAACAATTTTGTGTCTGATAATTACTATGGCCTATACTGTAGTACTAGCAATTCTAACATTACATCAAACGAATTTCTTAATAATGGATACGGTGCTCGCACACAATATGCCTCTCCACACTTCGTTAATAATGTATTTCGAAACAATAGTTACCGTGGAATCTATTCCTATGGAACCAGCATACCACGATTTGACAACAACACTATTGAGGGGAATGATATTGGTCTATATGCCTACAATCATGCTGATCCGCAATTTGGTAATAGGTCCCTAAATGATCGTGGGTATAATGAAATCATAAATAATGATATTTATGGGATTTATGCTAGTTATTACAGCGATCCCTTTCTTGGCGCTTCCGGCCCTTACGATTCTCCCATTTCTGGCTACAACAGCATTCATAGTAATGGGTTATCTGACCCTGATGTTTGGGGAAATGTTGCTGCACATAGTTATTCAGTCGTAAAAGCAGAACACAATTGGTGGGGAAGTTACCCACCCAGCTCGTCCACCTTTAAAACGAGTTCTGGTGGCTCGGTTGATTATTTACCCGCGCTCTCCAGTACTCCCAGTGCCTCCTCACTCGGCTCTACTCTCGCAAAAGGTGCTGCTGGATCTTCTATAGTAGGAGGAGGAGACCAAGACGACTGTCCAGAGTATGACTTTTTTAATCCTGACACAAACTCAGAGTGTGGTCTTTGGCACTGGGCAGAGGATCTTCGCATCACCAAACAAATACCGGTCGCTCTTTATGCCTGGAGAAAGTATGTAGAGAAGTTTCCTTATACAGATAATGCTGCTAAGGCTTTGGTCAAGATAGTTAACTACAGCTCTGAAAAAGAATTGACAGAGGTGATAGATTATCTGAATCAAGTGATGAAAAAATATGCAAAACACAAGACCTTGAAGATCAAGGCACTAGAGCTTCTGGTAAGTGAGCAGAGCATCCAGGGTGATCATGCTGGTGCTATTGGTCAAGCAACAAAACTCCTAGCTCAAGCGCAGAATGAGGATCAGGAGAAGATAGCACTTTATGCATTGGTTGATCTTCATGTCTCCGGTTTGAAAAACGAATCAGCAGCTCAAAACTATCTTGATATGCTAAAGAACCGATTCCCCAGTGATGAGCTAACCATGTTTGCGGCTGAGATAATGGGTGAGGAGCCAAATTGGGCGCTAGTAAAACCAGCTGTTCCTGAAGAAGAGGAGGCGGTAAACTTACCTGAGAAATTTGCTCTGTATAAAGCTTATCCTAATCCCTTCAATCCAATCACCCATATACGTTATGACCTTTCTGAAGCATCTCAAGTTGTGCTGAATATCTACGATATAAAAGGACGGCTAGTTAAAACTCTTACGGAAGGTCATCAGAATCCTGGATACTATGAAGTCCAGTGGAACGGTAGTGGTGAGAATGAGAATGCTCTTCCCAGTGGATTATACATATACCGCCTTCAGGCAGGAAAGTATACCGCAAACGAGAAAATGCTGCTGCTGAAGTAAACGTTTCACTAATTAATCTGGCACAAATATTCGGGCAGCTTTTGAATTGAGCTGCCCGAATTTATTCAGGGATAAATATTGATACTTAGAACTCTCAAACCATCCTTCACTCCTGAATGGGCTTTTGGATTACTGTTAATGGCAACCAGCTTGGCTTTTGTACCTTCATTAGTATATCCCTTCTCAACCTCCAAATTTTTTATTCTTCGGCTGGGACTGGTGCTCATCCTATTCTTTCGACCTTTACAGATAAAATCAATTAGGCTGCACCGCATAGATGTGTTCTTACTCATTTGGCTGGTATGGATGGGAGTTAGTGCGGTAACACATGTCCCTTGGCCTCAAAGTGGTTTTAGAGTCGAAGGCTTAATACTCCTTATCATGCTCTACTCTATACTGAGAACATCTCAGGTCAATGTTAGTCGTTTTAAATCTGCTGCCTTGATTATTGTAGTCCCTGCAATTATCCAATCACTAATAGGAGTCATGCAATACTTTGATCTATTTACATTAACCTCAGGCTTCTTTGCTGCTTATGAATCACAGGTGTTCGGTACAGTCGGAGGATCAAATACCCTGGGTGCTTTTTTGGCTATCTCAACACCATTTTTACTTCTACTGATTCGTAGATCCACAAATAGAGAAAAGACCATTTGGATCATATCTCTCCTTCTGATTATAACATCGCTTATACTTACCAAAAGTCGTGGAGCCTGGATGGCTGTATTAGTTGGTATGAGTGTTTACAAGTGGGATTCTATTTCACAATTGTTAAGAGGATTCTTACAATCTAAAAAGCTGCTTATTTTTATACCGGTAGTAATTATTGGTTTAATCATTTTCTCTGTATGGATCTATAGCCTCAATCCTGCTTCAGCATCAGGGAGGCTTTTTATATGGTCAATTTCATTAGATATGATTGGGGATCATTTATGGGCAGGAGTAGGATATGGAAACTTTGGGCTAAACTGGCTAGAATATCAGGGTAACTATTTAGCAAGCCCTGAAGCATTATTTAAACAATCAGCAACTAACATTGCCTCAGCACATTCACAGTATCTACATGTTTTCGCAGAAACCGGAGTAATTGGTTTTGGTGCATTTTTAGCCTTGGGTCTATCCATATTCTCATCAATACACAAGTCTTTTAGCAGAGCAAAGTCATTACAATCGGATGTATTACGAACGCTGGGAGCTGCTTTTGCTATTTTCTACACCCATGCTCTAGTTGATGATATTTTTAACCCACTTGTCATTAAACTCCAATTCCTGGTTCTGCTTGCTCTATATATCTCTGCACTAAACCCGATTGAGACCTCAAAGCAGAGAACCATGATTGTATCACAGAAATGGCTACGTCTATTACTTATTCCACTCCTCTACTTCCTCATAGTTTTTACCAACGGAAAGATTAAAGGGGAGCTGCTGTGGAAACAAGGGCAGCGACTAACAGGAACAGGGAAGTGGGAACAAGGCATTGAAAAGTATAAGAAGGCACGGGAATATTTACCTCATAATAGTAAGCTTAAATTTTATCTGGGAGCTGCCTACTCTAAGATAGGTCAGGCAAAGAGTGCGGTTCAGCTTATTAAAGAATCCATGCAAACGATGTCGGACAAGAATCAGTATATAGCCCTTGGTAAAGCATACATTGATAATGGAGACTATGAACTCGCTGAATCCACATTAGCCCGAGTCCTCTATTACTACCCCGCTCTACTCTCACCACATTATTGGCTGAGTCGTGTCTACTTTGAGCAAGGAGATATAGAAAGAGCAAAGCGAGAGCTCCAAATCATAATTGAAGCTGAGAATACTCTAAACTCAGCTGAGATAGAGCAGGTGAAGGCTGATGCCAGCCGCGCTCTACGGGCATTGGAGGAATAACAAACGACAGAAAGACAGAATTTCTGATAATTGTTTTTATGCGAAATACTGATGTACTACTGTTTTGCCTGAGGAAAAATAATTCAAGCTAATAACATAATTCTTATTAGATAAATGCAGCTTGCGCAGGTATCTAGGTAGTGATATCTTTTATTCAACCAGAGACTAATTCATGAAGTACAGAATATACATTGACGAAGTAGGCAACCATCACTTGGGTAGTTCAAGTATTCCAGGTAATAGATATCTCAGCCTAACTGGAATTATTGTCGACTTAGATTATGTAAAAACTGTTATGCACCCAGAGATGGAAGAATTAAAATCATCATTTTTTGGTTCCCACCCAGATGAGCCCCTAATTTTTCACCGTAAGGAGTTGGTAAATGCTAGAGCGCCTTTTGCTATTCTGCAGGATGAATCTGTTAAGGAAACGTTCGATGCTGAGCTTCTTGGCAAAATGGAAGAATGGACATACACAGTTATCACAGTGTGCTTGGATAAAAAGAAGCATTTGGAAACATACAAAACTTGGAGATATGACCCTTATCATTATTGCCTGGTCATGATGGTGGAAAGATTTCTCTTTTTCTTAGAACATCATAGTGCCGTTGGTGATGTAATGGCAGAGTCTCGAGGTGGCAAGGAAGATAGACGGTTGAAAAAATCTTTCACTACCCTTTGGGAGCAGGGAACTGATTATGTCGAGACTGAAAGATTTCAAAAACATCTAACTAGTAGGCAATTGAAAGTAAAGCCAAAATCAAATAATATTTCCGGATTGCAATTAGCAGATTTAATTGCTCATCCTAGCAGAAACGAGATTTTAGACTCAAAGGGAAAACTAGAAAGACCTCTTGCTCCGTTCGCTAGTCAGGTTGTACAAATACTTCAGAATAAATACTATCAGACTGATACTCAGATGTTTGGAAAGAAGTTTATATAAAAACAAACGGCCCCGAAGGGCCGCGATGGTTAAACCATCCACCTCCAAATAATTGGATTAACAGAATTTACAGAAAAACTGACTAGAAGCAACCAATGATTTTTGTTTACTGGGCGAAATACTGAGAGCCGACTTCAGATGGCCTTAGGTACTATTCCTTTTATGTCCTTGCTTAATATTAAAATTAAGGGGAAATAATACGAGCTAGTTCATTTCTTGTGACCCCGAGAGCAAGTAGCACTTGAATAATAAGATCAAGGGAAAGAGTTGGATCCCCTGTCTCGATCCTAGCCAGACACGATTGATTCAAATGGGTAGTCTTTGAGAAATCAATTTGTGTTAGTTTCTGTTTGGATCTGACTTTTTCAAGGTAAGAGCTAAGATTTAGCTTTATATCTATATATGCAGATTCTTCTGGAGAAGGATCAAGAAATTCATCAACGGTTCCAAATCTCCACACCTCCTCTTCTAATCTTCTCTGCTTCAACTTCTATTTCTGATATTTATTTTGGATCTGATTAACATTTTCTAGTATTGTTGATACCAGAGTGGCAGGCTTCAATACTTTGATAAAGTGTCGCCAACTCAAGACCCAGGCAATCAACTCAGGGGTTATTGCTACGGTCAACCTTAGAATTAGATTCCCTTCACTGTCTTCTTCAAAAGCTTGAGAAGGATGCCAGATTCTCCCCACTATATGATGCTTAATCGAACTGTCGAACTGTAATTCTATATATTGAGGTTCTCCCGAATAGAGCCCGAACTTAGCTCTCCTAAAACTTTGATGATCATAGGGAGGATCCAAATCGAACTCAATATCCATCAATTGAAGATGTTTTATTCTTTGCATGGCAAGTAAGCGAAAGTCTCCACGACTTGGGAGGTACGCGATAATATACAGACCGCCACCATAGTGGATCATCTTACGCGGATCAATTTGGAATGTGTTCTCGGTTCCTTGATTTTGATATGTTACCTGACAACATTTGCGGTTGATAATGCTGTGAATGATGTCATTTATCACGATGCTATAGCTGGAATAGTCGAAATATCCTGATGTGAAATTATCAAAGATGTGTCCTGGATTGATCTGCTCAGTTTCAATAAATACATCTTCAGGGACAATTTGCTCAAGCTTTTTTATCAGTGAATCAATCTCGGCTGATAGAGTTGTATTCTGAAATATCTTCAAGTCCTGTTTCAAGATATGGGCAGCCAGATATTCATTTGTTGTTAAGGTCTGAGGGACAAATGATCTAAACGTGCTTTCTAAGAACCATTCATTCTCATTGGCTTTAGTTTTCTTAGATCTCAGGGGGATACCAGAAGCCTGGATTTTATTAAGATCTCTTTGCAAAGTTCTTCGGGAGACTTGGTCATCAAACCGTCGAACTAGCTCAGCAGTAGTAATGCGAGCTCCTGAGCCCAGGAGCTGTAAGATTCGTAATACTCGTTCAGTTGAATTCATATCATACAATATAATCTAAACAGTCAAATTATGACGTAGTAAAAACTTTTCTTCAAGTTTCAAAAAGATTTAGGGCCGGTCAAGATATGGCGCTTTAAGTATTAGTATAGACCTTGAAAAGTGTGAGATCTGAATGGGGAAATAGATGTATTCCTTGTGAAGAACTCATAAAAGGATAATTTAGTGCAGCAACGCAACCACATCGCATAGGTGATCCAAAAACCTATGCTCAGAAGGAACTCAAGTGGGAAAGTTTACCCCCTTGGGAGCTACCCTTCTGGGTTAATTCATTGTGGTTGCGTTGCTGCACCGCTTGAGGCTTTCAGGGGGTATTTAGTTATCCCACCTCAAGTTGAACTCAAACACTTGAGGGGTCTATGCAATCAAAACCAAGTAAACGAATTCTTGATCAATTCTCAGCACATGTAAAATCAGATTCCGTCTTCTCTGCCAATGCCAGACTATTACAGAGTCTGTGGAGGGATGCAAATGGATATCCATTTGAAAAATATGGAAATCAATTCCTTGTGGATTTTGCAAAGTCTTCAAAAGCAAACTATCTCACACCTACAATTGCCAAACTAGTTGAAGAAGAAGTAAACAATGCAGGGGACAGGGTTATAAGTGAACCTCGAATCTGGAACAACCTTCTATCCAGTCAACCCCTGGCATTCAACCTATTTGGTGAATTAAAATTAGAGCCTGGATTCAAGACAATGCAAGGGGTCCTGAATGAGTTATATCCTGGGCGATCAGCCCAAGTAACAAGCTTAGAATTTGAGTATTCTCCTTCTAGGAAGAGTGAAAAATACACGAATGACCGTTCAGCCTTCGATGTGTTTATTGAATACCTTAATCCTGAAGGTGAGAAGTGCTTCTTTGGTGTTGAAGTGAAGTATTCTGAAAACATGAATGATGCTCCAGCTAGGGTCCGGGATGAATATGGTCAAGTTGCGCTTGAGATGGGAATCTTTAAGCCTGAGTGCTTTGATGAACTGAAGAATACCAGTATCCAACAACTCTGGCGAGATCACCTCTTGGCAGGTAGCATGTTTATCAAGAACCAAGACTATGATAGGGGAGACTTCATTATCCTGTACCCCCAGGACAATACAAACTGTGTGAGATCTATCGAGAAATACCAGAAGACCTTCAATACTGATGATAACTACTTTATTCCCTTAACCATCGAGCGCTTTCATACTGCTCTGTCCAAAGTATCAAACGAAAAATGGGTGAGTGATTTCTATGACCGGTATCTTGATTTTGAGAAGCTAAAGGAACTAGGTTGAACATCATTGATCAATTACTAAGAGCCCGGCTCTTTGAGGAGGCTTTGAGCTATTTAGAACAGGGAATGGAACTGGGGAGTGAGGATTACTTGTTCTACTTAGCCTACATCCAAGTTCACCTGGGATGGACCGAAGAAGCCATGGACACCATCTATGAATATCAGCTGAAGTACCCAAGCAGTGATGGATTGAGTACGGTCTCAGGCTTCTTGGCTGATATCTATCACAATGATGGTTGTCTATTTGATGCATGGGATGAAATTGGGAAAGCACTAGTCCTCGAGCCAACTTGTCCACTCATCCAAGCCAAAGCAGAAGAGATACATTCAGATCTAACCGATTTAATTTCACATATAATGCTATTGCTATGCATGACACTGTGGACCTCTAATAAGCCCTATTGGAAGTAATACACGTCGGAGGATATTCTCAAGATGGACAATCCCATAAAAAGGGTGTTAAAATGGATCCTGGTTCGTTTAATATTGCTAGTGGGAAGACTGTTCTACCATTTGACATTAGCGATACTCATGTTTTTAGTACACTTCCCTTTATGGATAATTACTGGTTTCGATGTACTTACCTGGTGGGTGTACGCTACTCCACGCTGGCGAGATCGATTGCTTAGGTGGTAAAGAGAGGCAAGGATTCTAACCGAATCTTTTTCTAGGGTGTTGTCAGGGTATATTGCTTAATCAGCGAGAGTGATATCCGCGGGATGTCTGGTAGATCTACCAGCCCCCAATTATTATTCTATTTAATGGTATTATGTCATAAAGCTAAGATTCAACTAATCTGATTTTCTAACTTCTCAAAGAGATTATACAAAGATGTAGTTCAAAGCGAACCCGTGGTGAATGTTGCATGGTTGGAGGGGCCGCAAGATTTAACCTTTTAGCAAAGCCGTGATTATTTCTGATAAGGACTTTTATGCGAATTAGTGAGGATATTCAGACAACCAATTTCTTCCACAATGGCACAGATAGGGGACGTCGATAGAACAATTATTTTCCCATTACAACGGTAATAAATTTGAATATCCTTTGAGCACCCCATTATTTGGAGAGGGTTTAATCTGATATGTCTCCCAGCCAGGTTCGTCTGTTGTATCATCAGTGCTATGAAAATAGCATCATATTTCCGCAATGATCTTGTCGCTAAACTACCAGATCAATATTCGTGTCATTCAGATTTATGAGCTTCCCCATGTTTCCTCAGTCCTTGAAACTGAGACTGATATGACAGTATTCCCCACCTAAGCTTAGAACTTTGATAATTGTTGAAGGAGGTCCCGCATGAACAATTCCAACAATCTGACCAGATTGTCACGTGTTCACCAAGGGGGTGGTTAACGCGAAAGGACACTAAAAGAGAACGAGTAAACCACTAGTGAGATTCTCCATCGTGAACACTTCACATATTAACATAATATGAATATATAGAATATAAGTCTTGATAAATTATGTCCAAAGAATATCTTTACTGTATTAATATGATATGATGGTATCAATATATCGTGACAGGTTAAATTTTAATATTTATAACAGAATGGGGACGATGTGATGAAGAAAGTCATAGTTATAGCATTATCTATTTTAGTATTTGGCATTTATCTGACATCCTGTGATCAATCTATTTCACCTGATCAAACTGAATTAACTCAAGGGGAAGACTTGGGCAAGAAGGCAATGCTAGAATCCATAGCACTGTTTGTTGATGTTAGAACTGAAATGACAAATATTCTAGGCGAGCGTGACTTTGATGCTGATATGTTTCGCAACGCTTACCTTGAAAAGAATGAAAAAGGTCTGCTTGAGGCGATGAAAATCACAGAGAAGGAGTGGGAAGGCTTTAATGATCGATTAAGCGAGGCTAGAAGCATATTGTTCGAAGCAAATCCAACTCTGGAGAGTGAATTTGACGCATTAGTTTTGAGTGGTGGGGCAGTGTGCGATATAGAACCTTTTCTAGAGAATTGGAAAGAATATGTAGAATTTAATAAAAAACTTCCTTGGAATAACACTGGCACAATCTCCTTGGGGAAAATCGCAAGTTGCGAAACAGGTTTTGATTGTGATTGGGCAGTATATGCTGTAGTTTTGGGTATGTGTACAATATACCCACCAGCGTATGTTGTTTGTGCATGGGTGGCATTTTGCTCGTATTGTTGGGGTCCAGAGGCGGATATTATCTGTTTAAGGTGAATATGAAATTACTTTTCGCAATATCGTTAATATTAATTTTTGGGCTTATTAGTCTATATATACGCAAATTTAGAGAGCATCGATATGTTATCGTTTTGCCTTTATTTCTGTTGGTTGTGTTGATTGCAATTGTGCTTCAGACCGAAACTATCTTCCCAGCAGCACTTTTTATATTAATGGGTATCATCTTCGTTATTAAAGAGGGAAAAAGAATTAAGGATAATAAAAATCCTGGAATGCACTAAATGATCTAAGGTGCGCTATCAAATATTTTGAGATAACGTCGATCATTCTATATGAATCATTTCAGATGTAATTTACAGAAGAGAACGAAGCTTTTTTCGATATCTGCGATAACAGTTCTGACTCTTTGCTTTGTACTGATTATGGTTGACTCAAGTCAATCGAATCAGACAACTTCTCTGGAGAGAATAGCAGAGAAGGAAAACTTAATAAATAAATATTGCTCAATATACAAGATAGATCCAAGACTATATGTGAGTGTCGTATACGGGGAGCTGGTTAATAATTACGATGATTTTGATCTCACAGATGACTATAGAGCGGCAGCTGGTTTTGATGCCTCCGTTGGATTTGCGCAGATGGTTATTTCGACATTCATGTGGATAGAGAATAATTATTCTGATGGTAAAAACATCTATCAAAGTGTGTCGAGACAAGAACTTCTGCATAAAGCCTTTAATGACACAACGAATATTCAATACTCAGTCTTTTATGTTCGGTTGATATCTGACGAAATCAGAGCTCTGGCTCTCTTTGACACAAGTTATTTATTCGTAAGAACAGTAGGCTCTTATTATGCAAGAGGAATTGATAAGGAGCAGATAATAGAGCTTGGCTATCACAATGTTGTTGGAGATTCAGCCGATTCTTTTTACAGGTCAAGAAAATTGGAGTATTTGTTCTAAATTCAATAAGTAATTATCCGAATAGATTGACGACTCTAATATTACATAATGCAATCCTTTCTTGGATTGTGAGCACAGAATTAAGATTTGAGCTAACTATTAATAATAAGTGCTTGAAGAAAAAATCGTAAGCCAAAGAAAATAAACGACCAAGATGGTCTATCTACGGTAGGATTATTTTTTAAAAAGTGGAGTTGTTAGAATTTCTGATAACCCTTTTTATGCGAAAAACGGGGGAATTTCCAGCCACTCCGGATATATATCTTATTTATGTATTTTGATTAGCAATAAATAGAATCATGATATTTATATATTTTTCTTTATAATTATTCTGTTCCTTTTGCCCATCATCTAGAACTGCTAACTAAAAGCACACAACTTTGAGCTATGAGCAGTATCTTCTGTCGCTTATGGAAAGAGAGCATGAGGTTCGCAGGGAGAATAGAATAGCCCGGTTCCTGCGAACATCACATCTCCCCGTTGAAAAGACCCTGGCAAGCTTTGATCGTGATCGGCTTCCAAAGAAAGTAAATCATCTGTTATCCACTCTTTTAGATGGTGGATTTACGGATAGATGTGAGAATGTCTTGGCTTTTGGTAATCCTGGTAGTGGTAAAACCCATCTGTTATGTGCCATTGGGCAAGAGATGATCCAGCAGCATGGCAAACGTATCCTGTTTACTCCCTGCAACTTGATGGTCCAAAACCTTCTCATCGCGAAAAGGGATCTAAAGCTATCTCGGATTTTAAAATCACTTTCCAGGTATGATGCGATCATCATTGATGATATCGGTTATGTCCAGCAGAGCAGAGAGGAAATGGAAGTCCTGTTCACATTACTGGCTGACAGGTATGAAAGAACCAGTATCATGATCACAAGTAACCTGCCCTTCTCAAAATGGGAGCAAATCTTCAAAGACCCCATGACAACTGCTGCTGCCATTGACAGGTTGGTTCATCACAGTGTAATACTTGAACTAAATCTACCCAGTTACAGGTTAGAGAAATCAAAAGAAACTAAAGCTAAATGAACCGGGAATAATGAGTGTCGTTGAACGGGAAAATGTCTTGTCGTTGATCATTATCCCCCTTTTAGTGTTAATGAATCTCAATTAGTGTGCACATTCACTCATAGACATTCCAGTAAAACAAATTAAATTGAGAATATCACTCAGGGGGCTTTGTACACGAAAGGAGCTCTAGGCCGAACGTGTCTGCCCCCCCGGTGATAGTGTTTTGGCCACAAGACACTCTATATATTAATATAATATATAGAAATGTAATGAGCTAACTGATAATCTGAATTATTATTCGCTTATTTGGGTGCTTCTAATCGAGGTTGTGTGTAGCCTTTTGATACTTCAGTAAAGGTTTTGGTGTGTTTGAGCACGACTGAATAGCTCAAATCTAGAGACTCAGAGAGTCGTTTTTTATTGTATCCGCTTTCCTTGAAAAGGAACTCATAGATATCGTTCTCAAACTGCTCGCACACTTGCTTGAATGTCTTGTCTCGGTGGAGTTGTACATATTTCTGAAGTGAGTCGATGTACAGATCTGGGGGTAAGCTCATATCAGCATCTCTAAAATCGGGAAAGGATATTCCACGTAAATCTCGCATTCGCTTGGAGAGTGAGTAAAAAGTACCAGAGAACAAGTCTAAATGTTTGAATGTAGCTTTGCCTATACCGGTGTGAATAAAATGATAGACGAATAAGTTATAATGAAAGAGATCTTGAATCTTAACCCATGATCTACCCAAAGCCCATTCAAAGTAATTTGCCACGGATATTTTGTCGAAATCTTTTGGAAGGTAGGATGCCAGGTATTCCACATATTTTTTAACTACTCTCAGCCGAGGACCTGCGAGTGGAAGGCCAGCCTCTTCCTGGCGAATACTCTCATCATATCCGATCTTAAAATAGTGATAGGCTTCTTGGGGAGTGTCAGTATGATTTTGAAGAAGCTGTCCAATCACATTTGCTATTGAAGGAATCTCGGATAATACACCATATGTCTGTGAAAACTCTAATCCCTCTTTACATATTTGAACAGCATCTTCAAATCTTCCTAAAGATTCATATGCGAGGCCTAGGTTCTTATAGAGTATCGTCTTTAGCTGGCGAGTTTTTACAATAGGTAAAAGGTTTTCATAGTAAGATATTGAATCAAGATATTTTTTTTGTTTAAACTTTAGATGCCCAAAAGAGAGGTTGGCACTCCATATTAACTGTTGGAATCCATTTTTCTCTGCTAAATGCAGAGATTTCCTAAGGTTTGAATCTGCAGCACGATAATCACGATAATTACTCTGGAGAATGGCTAGCCTTCTGAGGCCAATGATATGCATTATATGCATATTTTTATTGGAAAAGTCCTCAATCATTTTGGATACTCGTTCAAGATCTGACTTTTCCCCGCTTTCAAGTCTCATCATTTCTAGCTGGTATTGAATTAGTTGAAGAATCTTTTTGGAGCTTGTATATTGCTGTGAAAGCAAAAAATACTTTTCAGAATCAGTACTAGAATAAAGCAACCTCTGGAAGAGACCGTATTCATAGTAAATATATCCTAAAGGATTTTCCTTTTTAAGAACGGGATCCTGTTTCTTTATAGTTTTCGCTAGCTGAAAGGATTCTGTAAAGTACTCTTGAGCTTTATAAAGATCTCCTTCTATAGAGCAAATTTTTGCCAACCCTGCTGCACGAATTGCTTTTAAAGATACATCTGCGTCGCTTAACAAATCAGACTGTGAGAACATTACACGGATTTGAACAGGGTTGACAAACCCTATTTGACTTAAAAACTCTGTATATTCTTTTTCATGGAACGTCTCAATTGCTTGAGACGTTCCATCTGTTAAATATTTAAACATTAAATGTGCTATCCTCCGATTGGATCATCTCCACCTTCACCACCATGAGTGGTATCATTACCACCGGGATCGATGCCAGTTTCAGCATCCTGACCCTTTTTGTCAAAGGCCTTAAGGTACTGAAGATTTGGTGAAGAATCAATGGTTTCTGAAGCAACCTCTGCAGAATAGACTTGCGTTTCTGCATAAATGCTTAGATCCCGAGATGGATCAACTGATACAGCATCGGCGGCAAACTCTGCCTTATTTGCAGAATAGCTTTCTGTTCCATCTCCAAATCCAGACTCTTCAGAATTAGGTTGTAGTGGGTTGCTTTCGCATCCAATTAATAGAATAGCAAATACAACAAACCACAGCGTAACGTGTGTTCGCTTCATGCGAGCTCCTTTCGTATGTGCATAAATGCACAGTTAATAGAAGCTCTAATCTACAATTAACAATCATAAGAATGCAATATTTATTATAATAGTTAATAACAGAAGTAAATGATTGATATTTTTGCTTGAATGAATTACATTTATATCCACATAGGGGAAATATGCAATCACACAAAATTTTAAGGGGAATCAGATGAAAGTATCACCATTTCATTCAAAAAAACCGGGGACTTCAGTACACCACAACAACAGCAAATGTACTGAAGGGAACAATATTGAGTCATATAACCGCAAATCTGGTACGGGTGGTCACCCCTTGTGTCAGCATTGCAAGCGTTTGAATAAATAGCAGTCCAGAATAGGGGAGCAGCCCACCATTCTTCCTGCTACTCCCCAAACAAATCACAAAGGAGAAAAATATGACTGGTCAAAATGATAAGTGGGAATTCTACAAAGATGCTCGTGGAGATTGGAGATGGCGAAGAGTTGCCCCAAATGGTGAAATTGTTGGAGCATCTACTGAGGGTTACGAAAACAAGCAAGATTGTATTGATAATGCAATACGGAACGGCTATCCAGGCTAAGCATCTTCAGAAGATAGCTGATTATTGAGCTACTTGCTTAGGGAGGAGAAGTTTGGCTTTCCTGGGGACTCCAAATGGTAGAGAACAGTTGATTAGCACAGAAATGTATTAATTCAACTCGGAGTCTGTCATTAATATTTTCAAGTAAGTGAGGGACAGGATTTCTATGGTCCCAAGAAGTTCTGATAATCCATTTTATGCGAAAAAATTAAACCTATAGAAGAAGGAGAGAGAAATGTCAACCACTGGAGAAAAACCTGGAAAGGGTGTCTATGTGTGCAAGAGTTGTGGGCAAGTTGTTAGGTTAGACGATAATACAGATACTTTACCTCCATGTCCGAAATGCGGTGGTACCGAGTACAAGCCTTAGGTGAGCCAGTCTTTAAATCCTTTACCCTTTAGGGATCTCTCAAAAACAAGTGACTCAAAAAAAATGAGAGTGCTCTTTCGAGTAAAAATGAAAAGAAAACAACTGTGGCAAGAACCCCACCAGCTCTTGCTCAGTCGAGATGGAATAGATTAGGATCCATACTTGTTCCCTCCGATCTATTAAATGTTTTCTGGTTATAGAATTAGGAAGAAAAGGAGAATTGGATATGCCTATTTTTTATGTAAACAAAAACGAGCAGAACAACGGTGATCATGAAGTGCATACGTCTACATGTTCATGGTTACCCGAACCAGAAAACAGATTTTATTTAGGTGTCTTCGCTACCTGCAAATCGGCTGTTGCAGAAGCAATGAAAACTTATTCACAATCGAACGGATGCTACTATTGTTCAAAAGATTGTCACACAAGTTAAATAGAAACATAGTAGTATTACAGTAAGGTAAATATGACCAATAATAAAGGGATTAATAATTCACGGTAATAGTATTTCGAGAGCGTTAGTGAATTCATAGGAGGGATATTGACATGCGGAAGTTCACATTTTTGTTAATCAGTCTGTTTGTGTTGGCAATAACGACTTTACTGGCACAGGTTAGAACATCCAGTAGTGACTTAATATTTGAAGAATTAAAAGTTCGTGAAGCACTAATTAGCAACCTACCCGGAAGATATATCTTTACATCTCCTGTCGATTTCAGCGCCTTAAGTAATGCTCACGAGTATAGTAGGATCGTTGTCGAATATACAGGTGAAGAGTCCTTTCCTGAAATAAAATCAATCAAAGAGGCCTTTCTAAAAGGGAGTACTGTTTTCACGTTTGGAGATATTGAAATATTATATCAAGCGCTTGATCTCGATGGAATAAATAGATCGTACCCAGGGGTCCCAGATGTTCTATTTGCGATCAGGCTTTTGAGTGGTGGGGCAATATCAGATAACCACATCATGGATTCAGGTTTGGTGTCAAAGAAAAGTTCTCTCGACAAAGAGTTTATCAGTATTGGAGGGGATTGTGTTCTGACTCAGACTCAAATTAATAGCTTAGTACATTCGAAAGAATTATCAGCTGATCAATACGCTTTCTATGACGAGATAGAAACAGATGTGGCTACCGCAATTCAGTCTTGGCTAAATGATGATGCGGAAACCAATAATACTGAATATACTGTTCCAGGCAATGCCTGGGAATTTATTTATTACACCCGCTGGAGCGCACTTAATTCTGAATATCGTTTATATCTTGATCAAAATGTACATAAACTAGTTGATAATTCAAGCAGCGCTGATTTTTTCCTTCATTCTTCCACTCTGACAACAGAAATCGTAAATCCAAAACCAGATGATGATGCAATACAGTGGTTGGTTGATAAGAGGCATGTTAAGCTAGATGGTGATATTTACAACCAATCAGGTTATAGATACACCCAGTTATTAGAACACGGTCCAACAACAACAGTTCCAGTTGTTACTAGTGGATTTTCAATTGGTGCAAGCGTTTCAACCAAGGGTGGTTTTGGGTTAAGCACATCTTATTCAGAAAATTGGTCCAATCCGTGTATTACAACTACTGATTATTCGAATAACTCAGGGGCAATCGCAGAGTGGGAAGAACAATTTTCTGGCTTGGATGCTTTACCATGGTGCTGTGCTACTACGCAGTGCACACCGAGTAAAACATCCTACTATTCCAAGATGGCTGCCATCTTTAAACTTGAATCAGGAATAGATTGTCCGTCAGCTCCTTGTAAGGTGGCTGTTGGTGCGGATGCTTCTTTCTATCACATGAAGTGTGCATTATGTGTTTCCTGGTCAGATGATGATGCAATTGTTGGATGGGATCCAGCCACCTCCTATATACAGTGGGGTAAAAACTTTAAGCCGATCATCACTAATCATGTCCCAGAATCATCACCGCAATCTGTCAATGTAGGTGGATATTTGGATTTTTATTGTACCGCAACTGATTCTGATGGATGTGGTATAAGCTATAATTGGTATAAAGACGATCACCCGGTATCAACAGGACAAACTTGGCGTTTTAGCCCTACATGCGACGACCCTAACACGGTTACAATAAAGGTCATTGGCAGTGATCCACGTGGAGCAACAGATCAATACAGTTGGTCCATCAATATTAACAAAAGTGGTGGAATCCCTGGAACCCCAAGTATAAGTGGAAATTCTGAAGTGTGTGGTGGATCCTCGATACAGTTGACAGCAAGTGCATCGGGTAATCCAACGAGTTGGAGTTGGAGTTCGGGTTGTGGTGGTACTTTTAGCCCCCAGAACGGTAATCCAACGAATTGGACTGCGCCAAATGGTTTTGATGGTAACTGTCAGGTCTCCGTCACAGCTAGCAGCGCTTGTGGGACGAGTGGCTCTGGAACGAAGTCGGTTACAGTTAAACCGTTGCCTGGAAAACCAGATGAGCTATATTTGGACAGTGATACTGTCGATTTTAACGAAAGCGTAACTCTATTTTGGGATCCGGTTGAAAACGTGAGTAGTTATAATCTTTACGAAAATGATATCCTAATTTATGTCGGATCTGAAACCAGTATTACGAGGGATTATCAAGTTGAGAACAATTACATATTTGCTCTTAAGGCATGTAACGAATGTCAATGCAATGATACTCTTGCATACAAGGAATTACATGTTGTAACAATCGACAATAAAAAAGTCATTCCAAACACCTTTGTATTCCATCAAAATTATCCAAATCCATTTAATCCCAGCACAGTGCTTCATTACGAATTACCTGAAACGGAGCAAGTTTCATTAATAATTTATGATATATCTGGCAGGAAAATATGCACACTTGTAAATTCGACACATAGCCCAGGTGACTATTCGGTTAAGTGGAGTGGAAAAGATGATGCGAATATCCCAGTAGGAGCTGGCACCTATATAGCAAAAATTTCAGCTGGTGAATATCATGATATCGTAAAAATTCTATTTTTAAAATAAAGATAGATTTTAAATACTTAAAATATGAAAGTTTGGTACCTGATGATATTTGTGACATAGAATGATGATGTTTGTATCGTAACTGCTTTTCCAAAGTTTAAGGATTATAAACTGATTGAGATAGTGAAGGGGGTAATATCAGGGTGAATAAGATAAACTTAAAAATCATGGTGATAGTTATTATTATTGCTGGAATGGTAGGTAGCCTCAAGGCACAATCACCATTCTCCGAGACGGGTATTCAAAATAGCAATTCGTCATCGCCTTATGCAACGACCGAAAATGTCTTCTCTCCGGCCAATCAATATGGTGCGAATCAGGAGCTTAATGGTGAGTGTACGTGGTATGTTTATGGAAGAGTGATTGAATTAGTAGGTTTAGGCTATTTGGATGAAGCGGTTAGCACCGCTCTGTATAATTCATTCTCGATTTATAGTGGAAGACATGCTAATAATTGGGATGATTTGTTAAGTGGTAATTGGATATCTACAAACACGAATCCGGTGCCATATGAACAAAGGAGAGCTGGGTACATTGTGCAATGGGAATCTGGTGATTATGGTCATGTTGCATTTGTCGAAGAAGTGAGTAATGATCTATCACAGTATAGAGTATCAGAATTTAATTTGTCTCTAGACCACAATTATGGAGATTCATACTGGTTGCCATTTGAGGGTGACGATAAACATGGTATGGGCGTTTATCCTAAATGGTATGCTCTAGATTTCGCAACATCTTCAAATGTTTCCTGTACATTCTCAGTTTATGCAGATAATTCAGGTCCGTTCGAGCTAAATGGTTGGAAATATTGGGAAGGTGTGGCAAATAATTATTATCATGTTTTGGGATCTATCTCTGGCTTGGCAAATGGTAGCTCTTATTCAGTCTATCTTGCAAATACCACTGGAACAATGACACAGTATCAAATACTGTCAAATAAAACTGCTTCGACATTTGAATTTGATTTTGGAGCACCGGCTGGCGAAAATGGAGGCGATTATAAGTTTGTACTCTGTCCACAAGGGAACCCAAACGACCCATGGGATCAATCAGGTATATTTTATCTAGGACCGCTACCCAATATTAGTATAAGTGTTAGTTCATCAACTTTGGTCATTGGGGAACAAACAACTGCTTCATGGCATGTAACTGGAGGAATCTCCGGCCTACCAAATGGAGGGTGGACGGGAGATATTCGTCTTCAATGGTATCAGAACAATATGCCACTTGAGAATCTAATTAGCACTCCTGTTGCAAATGGATCGTATACATTTATTGTGCCTTTCTCAATCTCAGGTGCTAATGTTCCGGGGAGTAATTTCCGAATTGCGGGTGTAAATGCTGCGTTAGGCACATCAATTCCTAATGGTTACGTTTCCAGTTATTCTAAATATTTTGATATTGAATCTCCAGCAATACCAATACCAACTAATGTTTTTGCTTCCAATAATGAGTGTGGTCAAATTACCTTAAGCTGGAATACGGTATCTGAGGCAACAAGCTATCAAGTATATCGTGATAATAGTCCATTAAGTTCTGACTATAACCCTCCGTATATTGATACTGATGTAGATAATAGTGTTACTTATTCATATTTTATTAGGGCTGTAAATAGCAATGGTGAATCTGGTAATTCAAATGCAGTCATAGGTTCTGCCTTAAACCCGATAGACATTAATAGCATTGAATACGCAGTAAGTGGTGATGGTTACGACTATAGTTTTAATGCTGACGCAAATTGGGATTCTGAAGCTACAATAATTTATGACTGGGATTTTGGTGATGGCTCATCGCATTCAAATGCAGTTTCGCCAATTCACAGATACCAATATGATGATTCATATATTATTGAACTTCTAATGAGATATGAAAATGGTATTTGTGCTAGTGAAACATATACAACAGGAATTATTAATGTTGTTAGTATTAAGGATGTTCAGACACCCAATGATTATGTTTTACATAATGCATTTCCTAACCCTTTTAATCCAAGCACCACGGTACAATATGAGTTGCCTCAAATATCAGAAGTAACTATTCGCATCTTTGATCTTTCAGGACATGAAGTAAAACTACTCGTCGACGATTCTAAAAACCCTGGCTGGCACACAGTACAGTGGAGTGGGGATACTAATGATGGATACAAGGTAGAAACAGGCGTATATTTTGTACATTTTAGTGCAGGTAGTTATTCGCAGGTCATTAAGATAGTGTACTTGCGATAAGTGTGAAGTGGAAAACAATATATCAAATGAAGCTCTAGAAATGGGGTTTCATCGAAATGGAGAAGTACTTCGTCCGAATACTTGTATAGCTTAAAAGGTCACGTATTTTTATTATATATAGCGTATGTACGAATATGTTAAATATAGCTTGGGGAATGCAACGGCAACTCAACTGGAGCAGATTCTTAAGTATATGAAAACTTCTGATAAACCTTTTTATGCGAAATAGCTATGAATTTTATAATTTTAAGAAAGAGAGGGAAATTATGGCATCATTGGGAATGCAGGGTCCATATGATTTAACTTCTGACAATATTGACAAACAAGTCACAAAAACTTCGCCGGGAAATTATGGGCTAGGTTACGAGAAGGATGGATCCTTCTATCCAAAATATGTCGGTAGAGCGGATACTGATTTGAAGGGGAGACTAAAAAAGTGGGTCAGTAAATATTCTAAATTCAAATTCGATTATGCCACATCACCGAAAACTGCATTTGAAAAAGAGTGTAAGAATTATCATGATTTTGGAGAGTCCAAGAAACTGGATAACAGTATTCATCCAGATCGACCAGATGGATCCAATTGGACTTGTCCCGTTTGCACCAAATATGATTAGCTAGGAGGTGAAATAATGGTTCGAAGAGTATCAGCATCTCAGCTCCGGAGTATGGCTCGCCAAGCGCAACAGAAACGGCGACAAGCTATTAACAAATACAATCAGCAAGTAAGACAACATAATCAGAAAGTGAAGCAAGCAGTAAACAAGTACAACCAGGCTGTAAGGTCATACAATTCACGGGTGCGTGCTAATAGAGCTAAGATTATTTCAGAGTTTGACAAATTAAAATCTCAGAAAGTTACCGTCAAGTATACCGTATATCAGCAATCTGTAACAACTCTCCATACATATTATAGCAATTTGGATTCGCGGTTTGGGGATCAAGCCCCCAATGATATGTACAATTGGTTTCTTGATCTAAGTGAGCGAGAGACAGCCAATAGTCTTGCCGTTTCAAATCAGCTCTATGATGATGATCAGGAGCAAGCTGTGCAGGTTGAAGAATTGCATGATGCTGAGTTGAAGGATCAGCTTAAGGAGATAGATCCAGAACTTCATGACAGGTGGCTAGGAGCATTGTTCTCGCTCAATGAGAACAATCCTGATGCTTCAAGGCATTTCTGCACGAGTGCGCGGGAAATCTTCACAAGTATATTTAAAAAGGAAGCTCCGAATCAAGTTGTTCTTGAGAAGTTTCCTGGATGCTCAACTACCCAGGATGGGCATCCAACACGAAAAGTAAAAGTGCGCTATTTGTTAGCTAACAAAGGTATTGCTGAGGCAGCATTTGAAGACTTTATCGATGCAGACGTAGAAAATATTATTCAACTATTTGGTATTTTCAACGATGGTACCCATGGGTCAGCTGGCAAATATCCTATGAATCAATTGTCAGCAATAAAGAAGCGTGTTCAGGATGGTCTCTTTTTTCTCACTGAGTTAGTGCTTACATAGAAAAGTGCCGATAAATAATTATCAAGGAAGGAATAGTCATGAAAAAATTTCGACCACCAAGACCCCCACGTCCACCTAAGCCTCCAGATAGACCTCAAAATTTAAAGCCACCCAAACCATTTGGGAAGAATAAGTATGTGAAGGCTCATTGGCGGTGGGACTATAATCATTCACAATGGGAGTGGGTGAAAGGACATTGGCGCAAATAGAGCAAGTCTCAGTATAAGTCACGATGGCGAATACCTTATTGTAATTATACGGTCCTTCTATGAAAAGAAATAGAGTGTGGCGGTTTGGTGTGATTGAAGGTTTTATTAATTACTGTCTGAGACATCGACCTAAATTGCAGATTTTTGGATGTATGGACTATCAATATTCTGATAACTCTTTTTTTGCGAAATACTGGGGGACATCGCAAATACTCCCAGTAAGTGGAAAATCCGGATAACATCGGACACCGATTCCGGAAAGTTTCGGACAGCATTCCGATTTTCTTCGGACAGTGATTCCGGAAAGTTCCGGACACTTTCTGGGTATTGACCGGAATAATATTTAAACCCCTCCTGGCGATTGAACCCCGTAATCTGCAGAGGTCATAAAGGTTGCCACTCTCCTGTTCAAGGTGAACATGTCCTCTTTTAACGAAGAGGATATAAATGCGCCGAAAACACCTTAGGAACAGCCCGCCTCATCGGTGGGCAGGGAGACTAAAAATGAAACACATCCGTAAGATAATAGAGTTGAAGGAGCTGACTGATCTGTCTATCCGTGCGATCAGGAATGCTCTGAATTTGCCACGGTCAACTGTAAACGACTATCTCACAGCCTATAAGGCCAGTGACCTTACTCTTGCTCTAATCCAGACCCTAAATGATGACCAGATATACACAGCCCTCTTTGGTGAGAAGCCGAAGGGTTCAACTCGACCACTTCCAGACTTTACTAAAATGAATACCGAGTTGAAAAAGAAACATGTGACCCGTTCCCTGCTGTGGGAGGAATACCGTGAGCAGCATCCAAACGGCCTGGGCTACTCTCAGTTCTGTGAACACTACCGCCTTTGGTTAAAGAAGGTGAGTATCAGTATGCGTCAAGTGCATAAAGCCGGTGAGAAGATGTTCGTTGATTATTCCGGCTTAACCATGGAAGTCATTGATCCAAAGACAGGAGAGATCAGCAAAGCAGAAGTCTTTGTAGCTGCCCTGGGAGCCAGTGGTTACAGTTATGCTGAAGCCAGTATGAGCCAGAAGAAGCACGACTTCATTGCCTCACACGTCAGAGCCTTCCACTTTTATGGTGGTGTCACAGAAGTGCTAGTGCCTGATAACTTGAAATCAGCTGTGACAAAATCAAACTGGTATGACCCGGACATCAATGAGAGCTACCAGGATATGGCTGACCACTACGGTACTGTGGTATTACCAGCCAGACCAGTTAAGCCCAAGGATAAATCCAAAGCAGAACTGAGTGTGAAGCTGGTACAGCGTTGGATACTGGCCAAGTTGAGGTACAGACAGTTCTTCCATATCCACGAACTCAACGAAGCGATCTGGGAACTGCTGGAAGATCTAAATAATCGCAAGATGAGACATCTAAACAAGAGCCGCCGGGAGCTATTTGAAGAACTTGATCAGCCCGCCCTGAAAGCTTTACCGAGCAGAACTTACATCTACAGGGACTTCAAAGACTGCAAAGTGAATATTGATTATCATATCCAGTTAGAAGGTGACTACTACAGTGTACCCTATCAGTTAGCTGGAGAAGTCGTGGGTGCCCGTTACACTTCAACCACAGTTGAGATCTACCACAAGGACAGCCGCGTTGCCGTTCACCCACGAGGTCCTGGTAAAGGAGTAGCTGCCACACAGACTGAACACATGGCAAGTGCCCACCGGGCCATGGCAGAATGGACACCTTCCAGGATCATCGGCTGGGGTAAGAGTCACGGTCCTTCTACAGGAGAGCTCTTTGAAAAGATCATGTCAGAGAAACCTCATCCTGAGATGGGCTTTCGGACCTGTCTGGGGATACTGTCCAGAGCCAAGGGTCAGGATAACTTCCGTATTGAAGCTGTTTCAAAACGTATGCTGGAGCTCAGGCTCTTCAGAGTAAAACACTTCGTGAATATTATGAGCAATAAGAGCTATGAGCATCCCATCACTGAAACCGTAGATATTTTTGCTCCTGAAGACCATCATGAGAATGTGCGTGGTCAGAGCTATTACGAGTAGGGGGTGATAAGATGATAGACCACACACTTGATCAGATCTCACAGTTAAAACTTGCAGGACTTAAAGCGGCTCTGTTAGAACAAATGGAACAACCCAACCACTATGCTGACATGAGCTTTGAAGAGCGACTCTCCTATCTCATTGATAGAGAAGTCCTGGATAGAAAGAGCCGGAAAACCAAACGGATGCTCCGAGCTTCCAAAATGAAGTACAGGCCCGTCTTCTCAGAAGACATTGATTATCAGGCTGCTCGTAATCTCAAGAGATCGGTGGTAAAAAGCTTGCTCCAGAATAACTGGATACAACAACATCAAAATGTCGTTATCACAGGACCAACTGGAACTGGTAAAACCTATCTGGCATGTGTCCTGGGTAATCAGGCCATCCTCTCTGGCTACTCAGTATACTACACCAGAATATCGCCGCTGGTCTCAGATATAGCTATGGCCAGAGCTGAAGGAACCTATCCCCGGCTGATGAAACGCATCACTGGTTTTGATCTGTTGATCCTGGATGACTTCGGACTCTCATCACTGACGACAGGGCAGGCACAGGAACTGTTGGAAATAATAGAAGAACGATCTGGTAATGCCAGCCATATTTTAACCAGTCAATTAGCAGTGAAGGAATGGTACAGCATCTTTAAAAATCCGACTCTGGCTGATGCCATAATGGATAGAGTCATTCACAATGCTCACAGACTAGAACTGGAAGGAGATACGATGAGAAAGCTCAAAAACAGGGTAGGTCTCTCGGACACCCCGCCTTAAACTAGCTCGACCTGAACAGGGGCGAACAGGGTGTCCGAAACTTTCCGGAATGACTGTCCGAAACTTCCGGAATAACCAAATGATTTGGTGAGTCCATAGATTGAACCTGTTTTGTGGAAAAATAGTTCGAATTTGGATGCAGAAATAGGAAAGAGTATATGTGTGGATACATTGCCCACTCTTTGATACGGAAACAATATGAAGAGAAAATAATGCACGTTTATGCATTATTTTTGGACAAAAATGTGATTTTTTGCACTTTTTATCAATAATATATCAAATTTCAAGCGAATTAACTTGAATGTCATGAAAATGGCATGATATTCTCACATCTAGAAGCAATATGGGCGTTATGCCGATCCAATTCTTTATTGGTTGAATGAGCTTCATGAAGAGAAGATGCTAACATTATAAGGAGCAGATATAGTAAATGTCACTTGGCATAGTATTTAAAGGAACCGAAGGGATTGTCTTAGCAGCTGACACTCGTATTACACTTACTGCGATACAGGAAGCTACCGGTGGACCCCAGACATTAATTCCTGCATTTTTTGATAATGGATCAAAGATTCTAACCTTTGAAAGCCAAAAGTGGGTGAGCGCAATTACCTACGGTCTCGGTGCGATTGGTGGAGCTACTCCAAGAACAGCTCAAAGTTTTTTACCTGAATTAGATCAAGTGATCATCGATCGAGCTGAAGGCGAGAGGATTAATGTTCGGGACTTTGCTGCCATGTTAAGCGAGTTTTACACAACCCAATGGAATGCACTAATGCCAGAAGACTATGAGGGTCCTGACATGGTATTTCTAATCGGAGGATATGACCCAACCGATTTATACGGCCAGATATATGAAGTAAAAATACCTAGTGCTCCAGAGCCAAGTCAATGGAATCAAGGAGATGACAACTTTGGGGCTGTCTGGGGTGGTCAATTAGAATTTACTAATCGGCTAATCCATGGCTTTGACCCAAATGTCCCAGAAATTATTAGGCAGACCCTAGACTTAGATGATGATGCAAGAAGAAGAATACATGCAGCGCTTACACAAAATGTTCAAATTAATATCCCGTACCAATTCTTATCGTTGCAGGACAGTATTGATTTCGTGAGACTGTTAATTGATATTACAATTAACATTCAAAAATTTTATGTAGGTGTTCGGGGGGTTGGAGGTAATGTAGATATTGTGGCGGTTACAAAATCTGGTGGCCTCAAGATAATTTCAAAAAAGGAGATTAACGGTGAGCGAACAGCACTTTAGAACAGTTTTGCATCGATTTGACAAGACTGACAGCTCAGGTACCAATAAGTTGCTGGTAGAAGTGGGTGAATTTGACAAACTTACATCTCTAGAACTCTCTTCACATGGGTTCACTGAGCTTTCTTTCAATAACTTTGATGAAGATTATGACCCTGAGCTTAATATAATGCTTGCGCAGGGATTAAGCCAAATTGAGAATGGAGAATCGACAAGAGTAGCTGACTTAGATTCGTTTATTGCCGATTTATAGTCTGGTAGTTATAGTTTGTGTTTATTCTGTCATTATCAAAGAACAGTAAAGATCATTTAGAATCTCTAAAGGGAAATAATTCCAAAGCTATAGAATACAAAGCTGTTTTGAAGGCATTGAAACAACTAATGGAGAACCCGAGACACCCTAGCTTGCATAGTAAGGTGTACCGAGGGAAAAAGACCAAAGAGAAGAAAAAAATCTGGCAGTCTTACGCACAGAACAACACTCCTGGCGCATACAGAATATTCTGGCATTATGGACCAAATACAGAAGTAAGGGTTATTTCGGTAATTGAAATCACTTCCCACCCCTAAGGTTTCGCTTTAAAATCTAAAACTAGACCCCAACGATTGGTGTTATCAACACCAAGTCAGACTACTTGACTTAGATATATAGATGGTACAATCCCTAGCATGAGAGTAATAAGTTGTGATTTATCTCTATCGGTATATCGTTAACAAACTATCATTTATAGATAATTATTAAAAGTGTATCAATATATTATCAATGAATATGGCATGTGGTGGCGTGATTTGTCTCAATCATCAAGTTTATGGTACGCAAATATCACTTATATAGCTTATCTGTAATAACAGTATTAATAATATGTTAGAGGTGTACCCGGGGCCGGAATCGAACCGGCACAGCTTTAAGGGCCGAGGGATTTTAAGTCCTATGGCTAATCCTTGTATGTCGCTATGTATCAGTGATATACGGTGACCTTAGATTTGGCGTGTGCACTGGGTGTGCAGTAATTATGGCACTGTTGGAGGGATTATAGTCCCTTGTGCTTCTTAACATTGATGGCTTTCCAGTTCAAAGAAGGGTGAACTGTAATCCGCTTCTGAAGATCCGGATCTGGAGTTAGGAGACTTCCATCAATCCTACCCTTATCCAGTATCAGGTTTAGGAATTCTTGTTCATTATCACTGAATGGGAGTAGAGATTCCATACCTCGTTTGCAATCCTCCACGAGCGAGTTACCGTATTCCCTAGGTGTTCCCACAGTATCTGCAACTTGAGTGTCGAGGGTCGGTATTAGCTGACTGTTAATATCTCCTGGATCAAAACCAATATCGTTGATATCAATTGTTCGCCAGTCCTTGCGGTTCATTGCACCATAAAGAACAAAGCCGAGGCGTAGCTTGTGATGTTCCAATTCTTTCATCTTGAATAGGTTTGAGCAGTCGAAGAGATCTCTGGCTTGTCCGCGAGACATGAGTGCTGCGAGTTTACCAGCTGCTAACTCATGGATATCCAATATTGGGATACCGCTTGCCGTGTGGGAACCCAGTTTGTGCGAGTCAGAATGTTTAATGTCCCAGAGCGGTTGGCGAAGTATCAAGTTCAGGTCAACCTCGAGATTGCTCTCCTGGCCAGTATAACTTTGGTATCGGAGTCGCCACTTGCCACCAGCATGTTCATCTGGAGCACGTCTCACAGTATAGCCCTCGCGAGCAAACACAGCTCGCATGGCTTGGTCGAACTTTGGTCGCTCAGCCAACATGCCATCACGATCTAGCGCACCGATATAATTAATATCAATGTCAACGGACAACCGAGGTAGGTCGAGTGCAAATACATTGAGGGCAGTTCCACCCTTGAGTACCCATTTGCCTTTGAGGAATGGATGAGAATTCAACGCATTCAGTAGACGGAGCAACTGGAGTACTTTCTCTAGAAAATCAGGTCTATGACCTGTCAAACTAGCAATGGATGTAACTTCCTCAGCTGAGAATCTCATGCTGGCTCTTCCCAGGTTCTATTTAGTATCTTGCTCGGGACCATGAGATTCCAATTTTTGACCAGCTTGCAGTCCTTACGATTCAACCGATCCATGTAGTGCGGCTGCCTGGGTGATAGTCGGAGTAATGGAGCTATCCAGGAAGTGTCTAAGAGAAGAGCATCTTTGTGCTGATCAAGGAAGAAGCCAACTTTGGCTGCCGTCGTCGCATTCTTCAATACTTTTGTGTATTTGATCACTTGGTTTGTGTCAAAGTACTCAACTGATCCTAAGGAACGCCATATCTCTTCCCAACTTCCGCCTAGATCAGGACGGTGCAATACATCTACTAAGGTTCTTTCCAAGGTCGTTACCCTGATGTCTATGTGTGAGCGTAATACCGTCTTGATCCCTGTGACCATCTTTTTGAACGCTGGTTGCTCTGATACGCGCACATACTCATGGGATTGATATCTCAGTGGAGCAGATTCCTTAGACGACGTATATGTCAGCCGTTTAAATGTAGAGTACGCCCTACCGTGGAATTCTAAGGCTGTATGGAATGCCAACACAGCATCCGGCTTCAATTTCGCCGACACTAGAAATGGATCTACCTGAAATGATTCAGCGGATGACCCAGCTGGTACAGTTGCATAGAGTTCTCGTCTTATCTGGAGTATTCGCCCCTTGTCCTTATGATATGCAAGCAGGTTCTTGCGTGTACTCTGCTTTTCGCTACCCTTGGATGCCAGGTATCCCTTCCACTCGTTCGTGGTAAATACTGGATGCCTTGTCAGATACTCTTCTATATTCATGCAGTACCTCCCTATGACGTTACATTGTTATAGTACTAATAATATTAGTGCTAACTAGAGTTTGTGTCATATTACGGGCATAATATATGACAGTAAATAGAGATAGTACTAATAATATTAGCCTTATCTCAATGTTCTGTCATATTGTATAGAATCTGTAATTTCGTTTGCAGTATATGTCAGATTAACCAGGTTTATGCAAACGTAGTTACACAGCCAGGGGATTCCCAATCCCTCGGCGTTATTTTGTAACAGTATATCCCACAGATAGTTACAACAGTCCTGCAAATAGCATGTGCATCTGGTGATGCAAAAGATGGCGGTTAAGGTAATTTCGTAATATTACATCAATATTCTAAAGATCGTCATAAGCCTCGATTGGTGGAATCATATCGTCGAACCTATTATCAAAGCTTTCCTTATTTCCCGGTTTATATCGATCGGCATGTTTGCTACAACATGATCCACATTCTTCACATACGTAGAGACCATTGTCACACCGCTTTGTTAGTTCACGAGCGTCAATAATACTAGGACAATTGAACCCGAGGCAGTGACTGATGTAAATATCAATTTTGTGCTCTGCACACTCAGGATTATTACAGTGAAAGACAGTAACTCTATAAGCAGCAGACATATCCTTTTCAATCATCTGTTTCTGACGGACATCAAATTCGCGGTACTTAGTTCTTGCGTATTTGAAGTTTGGAATGAGCGGCCTCTCACATTCCCAACACACAAGTCGGTCTGCGATATCCTTTATCCTATTGAAATATCCTGCGAGCCTGTGGGCAAAGTCGTCCTTTTTAGGTTTTCCATGCACCAGATAGTCAATTCCGTAAAGTTTCAACCAGTCAAACATGGTGTACTTATATAGATTATGAGATGTATCTGGAATTACTTTCGGATGTTTGCACGGTTTTCCACGACAGAGGAATATGTCGGCCTTCTGCCAATAAACCGCCTCACAGGATAGATCCGGTCGCCCATGCACTGAACCACATGAAGGGAATAAATCCATTAAGCTCTTGTCTAGAGTGAAATGATCCTCAGCGAATCTTTCATATAACATATGAACAAATGCAGCATAGGCGATATTGGGAGGATTATGGTTCAGCAATGGAAGTAGGTTATAGAGTATAAACGTCTTGAGGTCGTCATTATTGATGAATCCTTCGAGGTATAGAAAGCGCGCGTAATCACTCTTATTCTTAAGCAAGATGATGCCAGAAGGTGGAGCTACGAGGAGTTTGAAAGATTTCGGGATCTCTGTTGAGCTGAAGAACTGTTCGACATTGCTCATCTTCATTTCGTACAGGTCATCAATGAAACGGAGAATGATGTCAGGTGATTGTGTGAATGGCAACCTCTCCATATCCTGCTGAATAATCTTCTTTACATCTGATCTTACAGTGAGTTGGCTGTAGTCGACGACATGCTCGATACAGTATTGAAGAACTGCTTCTCCCTTCAATTTATCTAATAGTGGTTCATAGACTTCCGGCTCATCCGTATGATTATTGAGATACTCAATCACAAGATCCTGGTTTGCCTTGATCAGTTTCTTTGGGAATACGGTGATATCCCAGTCATTGGATACAAAAGAATGCAATCTGTCTTCATTGAATATTCTATCAGTGAGTTTCTTGCCTTTAAAGGAGTCAGTTCGGTCTTTCATGAATGACATGAAATCCGTGTCTGAAAGAGAGGTTATGTAGGTGATTAATTGATCAATGTAAAACGCCTTGGCTTGATCAACCTTTTCTGACTTATCAAGTTCGAATAGGCTCTCGAAGAAGATCTGATCGTGGAAATACTGCTCTGCTTCAACAAGTCCACGCTTGATGAGTATGATAAGGGATTCTGGTTTTGTGTGTTCATACTTCGAAATAAACGCTTTGAGTTGAGAACCAGATTTCGGGTGAGTGAGTAATTCTGTAAAGACGTCAAGTTCCACTACAATCGAAATTGGGAGCTGCGTTAAGAAGTTACGGAAGGGTTTATCCTCGAGTAGATCCCTATCAGATTCAGCGCAGTAGCGATTGATGATATCGAGAATCCCTCCAATCTCTTTCAGTTCCTCTCGTTTAAGTTCAAATGGTGCGGTTGCCGAGAACTTCGTCAGTGCATCATTGTAAAGTAGCTTTATCGCAGGGATGAATCTATTTGGTGGGAGCTCAAGAATATTATCCAGAATCATATTGGTATCTTAATCTAAACCGTTTGAATTGAGTGTGCCATTTATCCATTCATCAGGCAGTGAATCTTTATTCTGATCAATGTAGCGCTTCATTGCTGTCTCGAGATCGGTTATTGTAGGACGATCCATTCCCAAGCCGGCATACAACGACCCGAGTAGCTCGCTATCGCTATGAATCCAATCAATGCTCAAGTGTTTATCATCGATAATAGTAGTAGAGAGATCAGTTGGTAGGTAATCCTCTAGATCTCTAGTAACCACAAGTCTACCACCTCTAGGTGGAGCAGTAGCTGCATTGTATGCGTTTAGAAGTGCCATCCCCATAACATTTAATCTGGTCATAAATGCGCTAGCTCGGACTTCATGTCTGAAATGCTCCTGAGCAGCTTCAGTTTCAGGGAGACAACCTTGGATGTCACCAAAATCACCTTGAGATATACCACATTTGCTGATGGCGTTATCCAACAGGAGTATTTGCATTAACACAATTGCATATGATACTGGTATTGAGAATGTTGTTCTATACCCATGGGACGACACCGCTAGAAATCCATCTGCACCCATCTGGTGGAGAAAATACCTATTGTTCCCACCTTCAGAACAAGCGTTGGCTAACCGAAGCCCCATTGAGAGCAGTTTATCCACAGAGCTAAAGAATCGCTTCTCATCCGACCTATATATGTGACTCATGCCCTCGAGGTCGATTAGGATTGCTATTCTTTCCGTCATGGAGTACCCCCTCCTGAGTATTATGCCAAGAAGTTAGAGACTACATGCTATTAAGCAAATTCAATGGCTGCGGGATCTTGGGCGTCTAGCAATTGTCAGTCTAGGGATTGTAGATCCCTCGGCGTTATCTCGTAAAACCCTATCCCACAGTTAATTACAATAATCCCAAAAATAGCATGTGCATCTGGTGATACATTTTGGCTCAAAAGATGTAATCATAAAGGATTTTCACGGCTATGTGTAGAGGATAGGTGTACAGAATAATTGGGATGTCTAATACTGCGCCTACTGTGAAATCTAAAGATATGAACTTTTGGTACGATATTAGCGTATATGGTAATGATGGTTAATGTGTACAATATCTTGAATTGGAGCATACATTAATTATGTTGGACGAAAGGGTACGTGGTATTAATATTGCAAGCACCACATCAAGGAGGGTATGATGTCACCAACGGTACAGTTTGAAGTATTGATGCCTGTTAGGTTTACCAAAAAGGCAGATTATTATATAGGTTGCTGTCCACCATTGGACGTAATGACTCAAGGCGACACAAAAAAGGAAGTAGAAGCTAATCTGAGAGAAGCGATTGGACTATTTCTTGAATCATGTTACACCCGGGGGGTTTTAGAACAGGTAATGGAGGAAGCAGGTTTTTCCCATCAAGCGGAAAAGGCTACACGGCGCACTCCAGCTACCGATAGTGTTGAGAAGCGATTCAGAATCCCATTACCTTTTTTCAACCCTTCTGAATCCGTCTCAACGTATTGCCCCGCATAACCCCACAACACTGGCGTACACTAGTTAAACTATTTGAGAAAGATGGTTTTACCCAAGTTCGTCAAGCAAGCAGCCATCATGTTATGGAAAAAGATGGTGTGTTGAGACCGGTAATAATCCCAGAATATACAAATATAGATATAAATATTATCAGTGGACTATTACGCACTGCTGGGATGTCAAGAGATCGCTATTTTGAATTACTTGCCCAAGTTTAACCCTTCATGAATTATTAACATCCAATGATACACTCCCTGTGTATTCACCCGAGACAAAATGCGATTCTATTTGTCTATATGTGCGATCCCTAGGATACCCTCTAACTATCTTCTAAAACACAACAAGATCGTATCAACAAATGCCAAAGCTTTTACAGTCATGATAAGTTTAAATGAATTATGATGCAGAGATTGTGACCCTAATTGCAGTTTTTAAGCTTTTGGCTAAATATTCTATCAAGGGACAATGAATCCCTTGGTGCAATCCCATAAATCACTATCAATCAACCCTTTAGGGCTATTCCCAACTAAGGGTGTGCACTAGATGATGCAAAATCGCTTATTAGAGCCCTAAAATTAGGGATATCATGTAGAATATCTGAGATAGATCATCCACGCAGGATGACACGTTCGGAGCCCGGTACTCTTTATCACATCTTGTATGCTAGTCATATACTTCTAAATTTGGAGTATCAATGCAAGGATCCATGGGGGATCACAAGAGATCTACCTTTTTCTGCTAGGTATTACTATTGAAGATGAAAAGAGACTTTAAAAAGCAGTATGACGCCCACATGAAGGAGCTTAGGAAGATGCACCCTGATCTCACCTTAATCGGTGCAGACGGATCTCCCAGGAGCGCGCGCGATAGATCATCAAAAATCTCCATCCCTGATGCACTCAAACAATTGCAGGTTATTGTTGTAGCTCTTCAACAAGCATATCCGAAAAAGAGATTTACTCTTGATGGTCGCTTGGTTGGAGATTTAGGAGAGGTTCTAGCTGAATCTGTGTATGATGTTCAATTATTTACGGGGCTTGAGAGGCACTATGATGCTATCTGCTCAGCTGGAAGACTTGTCCAGATAAAGACCACCCTAAAAGATTCACTTACATTTCCGTGTGATCATATACCCGATTACTATCTAGGAATTAAAATTCTGCCAGAGGGGACTTGTATAGAAGTGTTTAATGGTCCGGGTAAGTTAGTGCATGATATTGTAGCGAAAAGGAAGCCTGCAAAAACGAACCTGTGGTCAATTGCAGTAAAACGATTACAGTTGCAGAACGAATTGGTAGATAGCGATGACCGGATTCCAAGGCGATCAAAATGAGTGACAATAATATCATCATGCGTGCTGGTGTGAACAGCTCTGACCTTTTAAGCGCCTTCAGTAGTACAGCAAAAGAAACACGTTTGACAGCATTCCTAGGATACCTGATTGCACAAAGAGTTAGTAATATTCTAAAGCTCTTCAATCTTAAAACTTATGAGATACTTGAAGTACAATTAGAGAAACACATAGAAACACAAAGAGTTGATATCTTTGTTATATCTGAAGCTAAAATCACAATTATTGAGGCGAAACTACATTATGATAATCCGATAGACCAACTAAATGTTCAGGCTGTAGAATCAAAAAGATACTATCCTGATGCTGAGATTGAACTTATTGGAATTACAAATAATAGATTTGTTAAACATCCTAAAATAAAGATTATTACTTGGCAGGAAATAGCTGATTCTCTACCAGCCTCAGACAGCCAAAAGATAAAGGTATTTACTGAAGACTTTAAACTAACATTAGAGAATAGAGGACTCGCCATGCCAGAAGAGCAATATGATATTTATGCTAGAGAAGTTGGGCACATCCCAGCAGCAACCAGCTTCCTAAAAGTCCATATCTATTTCTGCGACTACATGAAGAACTCAAAGGTTGAAAAATGTAGATATTTCGCACCTCACTTCACAGCAAAGGTAGCCACAGTAGTACCGGGAACACGTCATGGGATAGCGTACCTCTCTGAAATATATCAAGTTGAGTACATCGAAGACATCCATTCATTCATGAAGCTTATTGTCTCACATATTAAGAGAAACAAGCTGAAGAATGCATATCCAGAGATATACGATTTTATCGATTCATTAGAGATTGACTTTGACAAACCAAAGCTAGTGCTGCTTCTGAACAAGCCCCGCCTGGTATTTAATCCCCCAATCAACAAAGACAATCTTCAGGAGGGGAAAGGCTTTTTAAGTAAACACTACCATACATTTGAACAGTTCTTCGTTGCTGCGGGACTCTAGTGCCCAAGAGCTTCTTAGAAGTGACACAAGACATCCCTTAGCGGTTTCCTGAAATCCTTCTTTCATGTAAGTGGAAATTGGTATTAGGTAACATTCCTCTTCACGTGATTTCACACCCCAGCCATTTATCACGCCTTGTTTGAACCTGTGTACCTTCTAAATTCATTGCATTACTGAAAGGTCTGTGGGGGACCAAATATCCGCTCGCTAGTGTGTTACTATGGCGAAAGTGGAATCACAATTCCTGTTTTGTTTGATGATCCAGAGCGAATTGTAATGATGAGACTGTTGCCCACTACCAGTAGTGTGCAGAAGATGACATTTTGTTTGTAACTGATAGTGTCCTGAAGTGAATGAACTGGAGACTGAACCAATGACCAATCGTTTCTTCGATAAACCAATACTAAATTCACCTTATCATTACCCATCTCAATACTGGGTGGAAAATCCGGAGACATTCGGACACCGATTCCGGAAAGTTTCGGACAGTGATTCCGGTTTTCACCGGACAGTGATTCCGGAAAGTTTCGGACACTTTCGGAGTATAGACCGGAATAATATTTAAAA
>Ga0208647_1000082_pt1 | contig 41171 bp, 38 predicted proteins | sample AntAceMetag02UKA_FD_184765 | JGI IMG/M metagenome (GOLD analysis project Ga0208647, IMG submission 184765) | Saline lake microbial communities from Ace Lake, Antarctica - Antarctic Ace Lake Metagenome 02UKA (SPAdes) (version 2) | ecosystem: Environmental > Aquatic > Non-marine Saline and... | reverse complement strand
TCTGATGAGTCAACAAGCCCTTTTACAAATCTAAAGTAATCAGGGATTAGTTCTTTATTCTTATCCATAATAAAGACACCTTTACTATATAGTTGAAGACCTTTTTCATATTTCTCTGAATATAGATCAAATGGTGCTTTTTTAGGGATAAAGAGCAAACTTGTAAAAGTTATTGCTCCTTCTACTTTTGTATGGATAACTTTTAATGGTTCTGTGTAATCATTAAACTGATGTTTATAAAAGTCATTAAACTCTTCATCAGTAATTTCTGATTTATTCTTTTTCCATAACGGAATCATTGAATTTAATGTTTCTAATTCCTTGTAGACAACAGGATCTTTTTTCTTGTCTTCTGGGTAATCATATTTAGTAACATCCATCTTAATAGGATATCTGACATAATCACTATATTTTTTAACTAAATCTTTTATTTTATATTCCGTTAAGTAATCATCATAGTTTTCTTCATTTTCTTCGTTGTTGTCTCTTAATTCTAAAATTACTGTTGTTCCAGCGTTTTCTCTATCTGCATCACTTATTGTATAAGTAGCAGATCCAGCACTAGTCCATTTAAATGCTTTATCACTATTTACTGATCTAGTAATCACAGATACTTTTTTAGAGACCATAAAGGCACTATAAAACCCAACACCAAATTGTCCTATTATTTCAATATCTGAGTTGTCTATTCCTTCTTTAAATTCTTTCGATCCACTTTTGGCGATTGTACCTAAATTATTGATAAGTTCTTCTTCTGTAAGTCCTACACCATTATCTTTAATAGTGATCACTCTTAATTCTTCATCTAAATCAATTGAAATCTCGTAATCAGTCATAAAATCTGTGTTTGTTAACGCAAGATAATGACGCTTATCAAGAGCGTCACTTGCGTTACTTATTAACTCTCTTAAAAAGATTTCTTTGTGTGTATATATTGAGTTAATCATTAAGTCTAGTAACTTCTGAGATTCGGTTTTAAATTGTTTTGTTTTAGCCATTATTATTTCCTCCTAAATTATCATTTCTTGATGTCCGTAGACTATTATACATCAACATTTTAGCACTGTCAAGCATTGAGTGCTAATACAATGCAATATAATATTTCAAAGGTTTATTTTGCAATTTATGATAGTATGTATTAAACTTTAAGCAATAGGGAGGAATGGTATTATGCTTACGATAATTAATAATAATACTGATCCTAGATTTAATTTAGCTGTAGAAGAATATGTGCTGAAATATTTGAATCTAGATGAAGACATTTTACTGGTTTGGCAAAACAGTGAAAGTGTGATTATTGGCAGACATCAAAATCCGTTTCTAGAATTAAACGGAAGTTTCATAAAAACCAAAAATATCCCTGTAGTAAGAAGAAATTCAGAAGGCAAAGCAATCTTTCACGACCTTGGTTGTGTTAATTATGCTTTTGTCACTAAAAAGGAAATTAAAAACACGAATAAGAATAATACTCTATTAGACCCTATCGTTTTAGTACTTCGGTCTTTAGGAATTAATGTTCATATAAAAAAAGCAAATCTCTATATCGGAAAAGACAAAGTTTCACTTAACAGTCAAAGCAAATATAGAAGCAAAACAATTCACCATGGAATTCTCTATATAGATACTGACTTTACAGTTATGAATACCGTCCATAAAAATATGAAAACTGATCTTGTTAATATTAAAAAGCATTTTAAACAGTTAATGACAGTAGCAATGTTTAGAGTAACTCTCTTAAATGAGTTACTTGGTGGAGAAGTAACAAGTAAAATATATAAACTAGATGACTTTGATTTAGATAAAATTAAAGAATTAGTTAAAACAAAATATGGTAACTGGGAATGGAATTATGGAGAAAGCCCAGAGTTCTTAGTAAAAAAAGAATATGAAAACAGAATGTTAATCACATTGATTGTTAAAAAAGGGATTATCGAAGACATCTTTATCGATTCTTTTGAGAATACTATTAAACTCGAAAAAGCCCTAATCAATATAAGATTTAATGAAGATGAGCTTACATCTGTATTACGAGAGTTTAAGGATATCAATACTGATAAAATGATTCATTTACTACTGTACTAAAAAACCCTAACTAAATTAGGGTTTTAATTTTGAAATTTTTCATAAATTCAATGAATTCTTCATCCGCAAGAGGTTGTGAATAGTAATACCCTTGAATAAGGTCTACTCCAGTTTTAGTAACATATTTTGCTTGAATATTTGTTTCTACACCTTCTGCGATTATTTTGAATCCAAGTTTTTTTGATATACCAACTAGGCTTTCATATATCATTGTTTTATTATATTCCCCAATATCTACAGGTAATATTGCCATATCAAGTTTTAGATAGTCTGCGTTTAATACTGGTAATACAGTAAAACTTGAGTTTCCTGCACTAAAATCATCTATTTCAATTGTGATATTACCTTTAGATATATCACTTAGTATTCCACTTACTTTCTTAAAATCAATTACAACACTCTCAGTTATCTCTACACTGATATTTTTAGGATTTACCTCATACTCATTCATAATCTGTTTTAACACTTTAAAATCAAGATTTATCAGTGTTATAGGAGAAAGATTAGTAGATATTTTAAAGCCTTCATCTAACATGTTTAAATCACTTAGTTTTTTTACCATCCTACAAGAGTTTTTAAAAGACAAAACATCAATAGTATAGATTAACCCATTTGCCTCAGCGATATTAATATATTTTGTTGGTGAGATAATTTTGCCATTATCAACCCATCTTGATAATGCCTCACATCCAACTATTTTATTCGTATGAGGATCTACTTTAGGTTGATAGTAGTTTACTAGTTGTTCATTTTTAAGTGCTTGTTCAAGATTACTTTGATAATATGTTTGATTATTCATTTCTTTTACAATTTCAATACCAATATTAATTGAACTATCTTGTTTAGCTTTGATTAATGAATACCCATATTCTAATCTTTTTATTATTGTCTGAATACTTTCAGAAGACATAATGTCAGTATCTACTGTCACTACTTTTACCCTTAATTGATACGTTGAAATGTTTGAATGTCCTTGCATTTCATCTTCAAAAACTCTCATTATTTCTACGATATCAATTTCTTCTTTACTTACGATGATATACTCATTATTTCTAATTTCAAATATTTGATTGTTTCTAAATAGTGTTCTTAATCTGTCACCTATAATATCAACAATCACATCCGTGAAGCTAACTCCACAAGAATCAATGATGTCATCAAAATTATGAACATTTAAATATGCAAAGTTATAACTAGATAGTGACTTCTTCTTAAAATAAGAAACTAAAGATAATTTATTTTGAAAATTAGTTCTAGTGTTTAGGAATGAAATCTTCTTAATTAGTTTTCCACTTAACACAGTGCTTCCTAAAATAATTGATATGATGTATAGTACTAATACTAACCCTATTGAGTACAGTCTAAATAGATTAATAAAATTATGAACTTCTGCAGTTCCTACAAAAGTTACAATATAGTGTTCATCTCCTAGAACTTTAATGTAGTACACATAGTTGTCTCCTTCAAAATCATCATTATAATATTGCGTTGGTGACTCTTGCAAAAAGCCCCACATTATTAAATGTCGGTCGAGGTCAGGGTTCATATTGACAATATAACCAGATCCTGTTAGTAACGAACTAACTCCGTTATCATGTTCATAAAGGTTATACCCTTCATTAACTGATGTAGTAGTTTGATAATCATCAGCATATTCTTTCAGGTTATCTTCAATAATAGTTAGGTTTTGAGAATAGATAATGTTAGGTGTTACATATATAAGTAATACTCCAAATATAATGAATATTGAAGTAATAAAAGAAATTAAGTAACTTCTTTTTTCTAATAATCTTCCTAGTTTCATATAAGCACCTCTTTTTCTTATTATATCAGTATTATCTTATAAATAAATAAATATTATGATTTTTCTTCTTATTTATAATAACTTGCGGATAGTTCTGTAATATAACTCATTAGTAGTATAATAGGGTAAAGAGGTGATGATAATGTCAGGATTTCTAATAATCATTTTAATGTTTATAGTCATTATCGGGCTATATGTAGGAAGTTATCTTTTAAATAGTAAAACCCCTCCACCAGATGGAGTAGAACAAATTGATGGGTGTGGATCTTGTGGAGTTGTTGGGAGCGGTGGATGCTCAATACATTCAGATCCTAATCCAAATGATTCATCAAAAAAAACGATAAACGATTTTAATCTATAGTACAATTATAACAAAGGCAGCTATTTATTAGTTGCCTTTTACATGCACATTATTCTAATAATGTATTATTTAGATACATTGTATTGGGATATAATTGTTAGTTTTGTCTATAGAAATAATTTGAGGAATCATACATATAACTCCACCTTCTCCAATTTTAAGTTTTGTTTTACTTAATACATTAAAATGTTTAATAGCACTAACGCCAGGATTTGAAGATTTTTTGATTTCTATTGGATATATTGTATTGTTTTCAATAATGAGTATATCAATTTCTTTTTGATTTGAATCACGCAAATAATATATGTTTGCATTAATTCCTTTATTAATATACGTTTTTAAAATTTCTGTTACAACATATGTCTCAAATATTTGACCTGAATATCGGCTTACCTCAAGTGTCGATGCGTCAGTATACCTTGCAAGATAGCATGCTAGTCCAGTATCCATTAAATATATTTTAGGCCTTTTAACAATCCTCTTAATTTGATTGTTAAAATACGGTTTTAGTAAATAAACTAATCCTGTAGTTATCATAACAGATAGCCAACTCGTTGCTGTCTTTAAGTCTATGTCAGCATCTTTGGCTAACTCTTCATATACGAGTTCTTGCCCAGATCTAACTGCAACACTAGATAAAAATCTAATGAATTTCATTTCATCTTTTATTTTTAATACATCTCTAATATCTTTTTCTAAATATGTTTGAACATAACTACTGTAGTACATTCCGTAATCCATATTTTTATTTCTATATAATTCAGGAAATGATCCTCTTATTATTCTTTCGAAAACTTCATTAACACTTGTGTCATACCTCTTATAGTTTTTTTCAATATGACTAAATGTAGGCATAAATTTTTTTTCTTCTACTTGTTCTATTTCACTAGCGCTAAGACCAATCAAATTAATTATCGCAACTCGCCCTGCGAGTGATTCAGAAATATTTTTCATGCTTTGAAACATTTGAGATCCTGTAAGCAAAAATAATCCGTTTGGGTTCTCTCCATTTATCCTCATTTCATCAACAAAGATTTTTATGTATGGTAAAAGTTCTTCAGCGTACTGTATCTCATCTATTATTAATGGAGGTTTATTTCGTTGTATGAATAATTCTGGATCACTTTTAGCTTCTGCTCTAATTAACGGATTATCTAACGTAATATATTTGTAATCAATATCTGTTTGTAAATTCCTTAATGTAGTTGTTTTTCCAACTTGCCTTGGTCCTGTCAACATAATAACAGGATACTGCGAGATTAATGATATTATTGTTTTAGATATTGTTCTATCATATAGCATGTTAACACTCCTTAAAATTGTAAAATTTATTTTATGCAATTACGGAATTCAATTCCATTTTATACTAATTGTTTAAATATGTCAATGAATTTATGTAAATCTGGAATACAATTCCAGATTTACATAAATAATTACATGTTATTCTATTGTATAATTCCTTTCAACACTGTAAAATATACTCTGAAGAGGTGATTTAATTGACTATCGATATTATAATGTTTATGCAGGAACTTAGAAATGGATTCTTTGATTTTTTCTTTAGTTTCATATCATTCTTAGGAGAAGAATATGTCTATATCTTATTGTTTGGGATAATCTATTATACGTATGATAAAAAAATGGGTGAGTTCATGGCAATCACTCTAGGTTTATCTGCGACTGTGAATACTATCATAAAGAATATTGTAGGTGCACCTAGACCCTTTCAAAAATACCCTGAGCTAGTTGAGAACCTTAGACCTGAAACTTCACTTGGGAAATCCTTCCCAAGCGGACACACTCAAAATTTCAGCACTGTACTCTTTAGTGGATTTTTCTATACAAAGAAGAAAGTAATGTTTTATGTTTCTTCTGTTTTAGTTTTGTTAATGATGTTAAGTAGAATGTATTTAGGAGTTCACTTTTTAGAAGATGTAGTTGTTGCTGCAATTTTAGGAATATCAATTGCTTATGGCGCGTTTCTTGTATTTAATAAATTGTTTGATGATACAGCGAAACTACATAGATTATATGTTATAATATTAATAGTAATTTTCCCATTTTTATTTTTTATTAATGGTGAAGATTTCTTTAAGAGTTATGGTTTGCTAATTGGATTTGTTTTTGGTATTATGATTGAAAAGAAATATATTAACTTTGACATGAATGTCAAAGTCATTCATAAAGTTTTAAGAGTTGTTTTAGGATTAATCATAATGGTAGGGATCCAACAAGGATTTAAAATCTTGTTTGGGATATTTGCTGATGAAGGAACAACTTTAATGAATATATTAAATCTATTTAGATACTTCTTAATCTCATTTGTTGGATTTGGAATATATCCATTCTTATTTAAGAAGTTTAAGTTTTAGGAGGAGTACATATGTCAATATTTATGCGTAATGGAGATTTAAAAGACTACTTTAAGAAAGCACCTGCAACATCAATAATTATATTAGTAAATCTATTCATGCTTTTAGTAACATTTGCATATGGTGGGTTCGATGTATATACATTATTAAAGCTTGGAGCAATATGGGCTCCACTTGTTGAGAATGGAGAATATTGGAGATTAATCTCCGGTATGTTCTTACATGGTAGTGTTATCCATTTTATATCCAATGCAGTGATTGGACTATATGTGTTAAGTAGTGCACTTGAAAGATTAGTTGGAACAAAGAAATTCTTAATGATTTATTTCTTAAGTGGAATAGGTAGTGGTATACTTGTAGTGTTAACTTCTAACAATGTAACTATAGGAGCAAGTGGAGCAATCTTTGGTGCTCTTGGTAGTTTGGTATATCTCACAATATATAGAAGAGATTTAATAAGTGCTCAAGATTCTTCAAGTATTAGAGGACTAGTATTGATAAATATCGTCTTTACATTCTTAATGCCAGGAATTAGTATAGCAGGGCATATTGGTGGAATAGTAACTGGATTCATATTAAGCTACATGTTCATAAAAAGAAACAAAATAAAACAACCAGAAACTAATATATACGAAACTTTCGATTATACCATCAAACCTGAAGATTATGATGCATGGGACGATGAAGAAGATAAGCATGATAGATATAGTTAAAAATGATGAAATTATATTTCATCATTTTTATTTTCTTGAAACATTTAAAATAATCAAACAATCTGTTTTATAATAAGTAACAATTGATTTATATAATATTCCTTAGATCCTGGAATACTTAAATTTTTAAGATCAACTTCTGTATTAATCATCAATGTAAGAAAGTCATCAACATCATGCTTGATTGATTCAGAAACATAAAAATCTTCATTTCCCTTTAGTACTTGAGATAGTCTGAATACATCATTTTTATGCTTATTTATGTTTGACCTTTTAATATTTTCTCCATTATCTTTACTTTTTTTTAGATTTAGATAAGCTTTTATTTTCAAAACTATCAAACACAATTCATTAACGACATTGATCCCTTCAAAATCAATTACATTTTCTAATATCATTTTATAATATTCGTCATCTATCATAATCGCTGATAAACTTACAGTTTCATCATCAATTGATAGACGTTTGACCTTTACTTCATCAGGAATTTTTATTCCCTTACCTGTTTTAGATAATATTTCTATCATGAATGGATATTCCTCTTTGGTCGGTTTGGTAAATCTGAAAAATGAGGGATTACCTTCTGGATTAAGAAAAGTATATCCACCATCCTTTACAAAATCCCAAAAGAAATCAATAAAGTCTTGTGTCAGTGCTTCAGCAATAATTATTATATCTAAATCTTTTGTCCCTCTAAATCTAATCCCATGGTTTGATAAATTAAGAAATGTAGCAGATCCTCCAATTAGCACATACTGGTCTTGATAGTCTTTAAAGTAATCTTTGAACAATTCTAATCCTCTTACCATTTTACATACCCTCCTAAAACTTTACTCAATACATTTTCATATTCCTCAAATGTTCTTTCTGCAATACCATCGCTTATTGAAAAATACAGTGCTAAAGGATTAATATGGTCGATATACATGGGAATTTTTGATTTCCAAATTTCTATCTTTATTGCATCAAAATTCTCGTCATATGTTTCTTTAAATTCGTTCTTTAACATTTTCCACTTACTACTATCAATTGCATAAACTCTTTCATCATCCTGTAACATACTTATTCGTGATAATTCATGCATTCCTGATTTTGTGAATGCACCAGAAACTTTTTGAAATCCCTTCGGATAAATATGAACAATATCCATAATCGGATTTTGCATTATTTGCATCGCTTTTTGCCAAATATTAACTTTTGTTTCACTTAATCTTATTCGACTTATTCCAAATTCATTTGTTATAGAAATAAGATGATAATCTGCTAGCTCATTTACTGCTCTTGAAACATACATTTTGTTTACATTTAGATCAACTTGTAATTCAGAGCTTGAAATAGATTCTTTTTTAATTACTAATATGTACAATAATATATTTTGAGCACCCAAAGATAGTTTATCTTTAGTATTAATTCTTCTTTCTTCTCTTTCGTCAAAATGCAAAGCTAATTCATTTATATAAATATTCCTATTAGGAACAACAAAAGAGATGCGTTTCTTTACAAGTGATTGTCTTTCGTATTTTGATAATCTCTTATACTTAAATAATACATCTAACCCAAACAAATTTCTTATCTGTTCTTTTACTTTTAATAAGTTCTCAATACTATATTCACTATCTAAAGAACTCAATAATAAAAATTTATGATTGCTAATCATTAACAGATTAAATTGAAATCTCAATTTAATATTGTTTGGAAGCATACTTGTATCAACTCTTTCATTAATTTGTCTAACCTCAAAATAAAATCCAATGTATCTTAATACTATGTCTATTTTCATTACAAGATACCCCCTTAGTAAATATATTGTAACATAATTTTATATCTGTAACAAGTTTTATGTTACTAATATAACATTTTGTTACACCACTCAACAAAAATCATTAATATATCTACATATCTATTAACTACAACTATATTTCAGTACTTTTTTCATCATTTATAATTTTGATATTTTGAATCTAATAAAGAATTATAGGCTTCAAATTATGAAGGCAAAATAAGAACATCAATACTTTTCAACTAAAATGATACAAAGTTGGTAAACATTAAAAAATGTTTACAAGCTCTCGACAAGTTCGGGCTTCCAATTTTAGCTGCTTTTTTTGACTTGATATCAAATCCTCTTTGCTGCTTCTTTAAGATACTCTATCTTCCAAGGCATTACTCAATATCTACTTTAACATTGTTTAAATCTTCTCAGCTAATTCCTAACTCTTCTAATAAATCTTCATGTGTGATTATATCAGAGTTGTCTTTAAGTCTGGATGCACTTTCCAATAATAAAAAATAGTTTTCAATATCTTCAACCATTTGGCTAAACTCTTTGGGTTCTATCATGACACAAGTAGGAATGTTATTCTTATAAACTACTTTGATTTTATCTTGTTCTAGCTCTTTGAATATTTTTCCTGCTTCTCCTTTATTAAATCTTGAAATAGGAATATTACTATTAAGTAAATTTGACATTGATAATCTATTCATCTTAAACCCACCACTCTCTCTTATTCATGATTATACATATTATCGATATATTTGTCAATTAATTTGTAGATATATAGATAAATAGAAACATCCAAAATAGCACTGCTATTTTGGATGTTTTTTTATTTCATTTATACTTATGCATTTGTGTATTTGTAATATATTTTTACTAGTGGGGGAATTAATATAAACTGAATTAAAATCCCAGGTATTGCATTTAGCATTGCTGCACCAATGAATGTCTCAAATGTAAAAGTAGTATCAGAGAATGATAGTAATATTATCATTGTTAATCCCCATACAACTCTACCAACAAACATTGCAATAATAAGTGATATATAATAGTTTATTAATTTCTTTGAAAGTAAGCTAAACAATAGTCCTGCTATAATACCATATACAGCAAGTTCAAAAGACATAGCTAAAGCTACAGGATACATAGGTGGCATTCCAAAGAGTAAGCTTCTAAGTAATGGAGCTATAAAACCAACAATACCTCCATACTTAGATCCACAGATAAATCCACATAGTAATACTGGTATATGCATAGGTAGTAATGCTCTTCCTATTTCTGGTATTTGAGCTGTCAAAAATGGAAGAACTAATGCTAGTGCAAGGAATGCACTAGCATAAGTAATTTGTCTTGTCTGTATATTCTTCATATTGTAACTCCTCAAATGTTATATTTCTAAAATGGTAAATCTATATCTACATGAAGCATTTCCTTTACTTCTTTAAAATCTTTGATGATACCTTCGTTTATTGGAATACCTACATCTTTTCTTTCAAGCCAGGCAAGATATTCTTTTTCACCTGCGGTAAATATTTTATCTTCTCCAGGAGCGAGTGTAGAGTTTCTTAGTTCTCTTAAGATATCTCCTGATATCTTTTTAAATGTATCTAACCCCATAAAAGCTTCTGTATCAATTGCGATAAAGAAGTGTCCAAGTGGATAAGGAATTAGTTTTCCTTCTTCGTTAACTCCACTAAGCATTTTAAGAAAACTTCCTGCTTGCAAAGCTGCACTTAAAATCTCTACAACAGTTGCGTATCCATATCCTTTATACCCAGCTAGTTTTTCTCCTATTCCACCAAGAGGCGCAAGAGCTGCCTTACCTGTAGTTAAGTCTTTTAATATTTCTGGGCTATCTGTTTTAGGTAATCCATCATTTCCGATAACCATACCAAGAGGTGTATCTTTTCCAACTTTGGAAAAGAACTCAATCTTTCCTCTTTGGGTAATACTAGTAGCGCAATCGAGTACAAATGGAAACTCTTCATCAGTTGGTAATCCAAAAGTTAAAGGATTAGTTCCTAGCATATTTTCTACTCCGAAAGTTGGAGCAATGCTAGGACGCGCATTTGTTCCTGTTATTCCGATCATTCCAGCTTTTGATGCCATAGTTGCGTAATAGCCAGCTATTCCATAATGAGTAGAGTTTCTAACAGCTACCATACCCATTCCATATTCTTTAGCTTTTGCAATGGCTAACTCCATTGCATTTTTACTTATTACCATTCCCATTCCATTATGTCCATCAATTACTGCGGTAGTTTTTGTTTCTCTTATTATTTCATATTTAGTAACAGGATTTAATATCCCTTTATTTATTCTATCTATGTAAATAGGTTTAAATCTATTTACTCCATGTGAGTCTATCCCTCTTCTATCACTTTCTAGTAATACATCAACACAAATTTCTGAATCTTCTTTTGGAATAGCAATTTTTATAAATGCCTCTGTCATAAAATCTTTTGCGGTTTTCCATGATAAATATTGTTTCTTTGGCATGATATCACTACCTTTCATAAACATTATACTATAATAGAGTAAATTCCCATCCTCAATCCATTCACTTATTTTTCAAATAGAATTCATCATATATTGTGTTAATTGCATCATTATAATCATCATTATGAACCCCAATAATGATACTAAGTTCAGCTGATCCTTGAGCAATAATTTTAATATTAATTCCCTTATCTCCAAGTGATGCGAATAACTTACCAGCTACTCCAGGAATACTTGCCATGTTTTTTCCTACTACCGCGATTAAAGAAATACTCTCCTCAATTTGAACATCATTAACTTCAAGTATATTATGGATATCATTAAACAAATCAAAGCTACAAGCTTTTATTTGACTAGACTCTACTATTACACTAAAAGAATCTATTCCACTTGGAATATTTTCAACATTTACATTGTATCTGTAGAATATGTTTAATACGTCTCTTAATACTTTAATCTTTGAAAACACGCTTTTCTTAACTATATTAAAACTTGTATAGTCTTTTTTACCTGCAATACCTGTTACATAGCTACCATTATGTTCAAAATTACTTGAAATAATTGTTCCACTAACATCAGGTTTATTTGTGTTTTTAATTTGAATTGGAATACGTTTATTTTCTAGAGGAATAATTGTTTCTTCATGAATCACATTAGCTCCACGATATGATAATTCTCTTAATTCACGATATGTGATTTGTTTAATTGGGTCTGCATTATTAACTAATTTAGGATCTGCCACAAATAAACCGTCAACATCTGTCCAGTTTTCATAAAGACTAACATCAAGAGCATTAGAGATAATACTTCCTGTTAAGTCAGATCCACCTCTAGAGAATAATCTTACTTTATTTAGTGGTGCATTTGCATAAAATCCTGGTACTACTATTTTCCCTTTTTCTTTGAATATATTTTGAAGAGCAATATTTGTTTTATCATATTCAACTGAGCCACTATAATCCACGAAGATACAATCAAGTGAATCAACAAAAACAAAACCTAAATATTCACTCATTAACTTAGATGTGAAATATTCACCTCTACTTATCAAATAATCTTTTGATAAATTATTAGATAGTTCCCTTTTTAAATTTTTAAGTTCTAATTCAATATCTAAAGATAGTTGTAATGCTTTTTTAATTCCTAGAAATCTTTTTGTGATTTCTAGGAATAAAGATTCATAATCAATCCCTAATTCAAGATGAGTACTAAGTAATAATAACAAGTCTGTAATCTTTGAAACTCGTACATCATCTTTACCTAAAGCACTAACTACTACTACTTTGATAGAGTCATCATTTAAAACAATGTTTTTTATTTTTTCCCATTGAGCAGGATTAGATAAACTACTCCCACCAAATTTCGCGACTTTCAACATGTCATCTAACCTCCTTAGCTAAGGCAATCATTATTTGTACTGCATTACTTGCTGCACCTTTTCTGATGTTGTCAGCTACAGTATAAAACAAAATACCATTATCATTTATTTTATCTTTTCTTATTCTACCAATATAAACATCATCAGTACCCCGCGCTTCTGTAGCAACAGGATAAATAAGATTAGTAATATCATCTTTGACAACAAGACCATCTTGTTTGTCAAAAAGATGATAAATATCTTTTAAATCATAATTTTCTTTCAGTACTACATTAACACTTACTGCGTGACAATTCATGATTGGAACACGTACACAAGTAGCATTTATTTTTATATTGTTATTATGTAATATTTTTTTTGTTTCATCAATCATCTTTTGTTCTTCTTTGGTATATCCATCTTCTAAGAAAACGTCAATTTGAGGGATACAAGTTTCATTGATGTTATATTGGTAAAATGAATTTCCTTCACCAAGTCTCGTTTGTTCTAACTCCTTCATACCATTTATCCCCGAACCTGATACTGCTTGATAAGTAGTATAACTAACTGATTCAATACCATAAGTTTTTTCCAAGGTACTTAGAGGTAGCACCACTTGAATAGTAGAGCAATTAGGATTAGCAATCAGTGACTGATTGAATGCATCTTCAATGTTTACTTCTGGTACGACCAGAGGTACATTTGGATTCATTCTCCACGCACTTGAGTTATCAATTACTATTGCCCCTTCGTTAACTGCCTGCTTTGCATATTTAAGACTCGTTGCTCCACCTGCACTAAACAGCGCATAATCAGTTCCTTCAAAACATCCTTTTGTTATTCCCTCTACTACATACTCTTTTTCATTAAAAACAATAACTTTTCCTTTTGATTTACTTGAAGCAAATAACCTTAATTGATTAACCTTTATATCATATTCTTCAATAACTTTTAAGAATGTGCTCCCTACAAGCCCTGTAGCACCTACAATTGCGATATTAAACATCAATATCACCATCGATTCTTGCGTAACAAGTCATATCTTTATAAGACTCATCTAACTCAGATATTGTAAGCTCTTTAGTTACAGTAAATTTATTATTCTTCAGTACTAAATAACGATATGATATCATATCATTATTTATGGATAAATCAGTTCTTGAGAAATCATATTCTTTAAATAATCCACAATTAATCAAAACAATATCATTAACAACAGCAGACGCTGTTGGATATCTTCCTGCTCCAATACCTTGGAATGCAAGATGTTCAAAGTTTTCTCCAAAAAATTCAATATAGTTTTGCTCATAGTTGATATGTGAATAAATACTATGTTTATCTATAATTACCGGTTCCACTCTAATAGAAACTTGATTATCTAATATTCTACTTTCACCCATGAATTTAATAATTAGATTTTTATTTTTAACATGTTTTAGAAATTTTTTTGTTATTGAATCAAGTGGATTAATAAAAATACTTGATTCTTTAAAAAACTGATGATAAGAAATAGATGATAAGATATTTATTTTGCGTAACAAATCAAGTCCAGCCATATCATCATTATTACCTGTTTCTAGGTAACCATTATCAAAAGCAAGTTTTAATGATTCTTCTAGCGACATATCTTCTTCAAAGAATTTAGAAAGTACATAATTTGTAGATCCATTAATGATCCCTTTAACATTTGATATGAGATTGTTTTTTGATATCTCGTATAAAGGATCCAAAACAATAGTTCCTCCTCCAACACTTGCTTCATAACGTAAAGATACATTATTTGCATTAGCTAAATTTGTAAACTCTTCAAAATATTTCGAGATGATAGCCTTGTTAGCTGTCACTACATTTTTCTTAGCGCTTAATGCCTGTTTAATTGCAGTGTAGGCAAAATCTACTCCACCAATTAATTCAACTACCAAATCAACAGTATCATCTTGTAAGATAATATTATAATCTGTGACTACTTTTGAATTAATATTTTTTGTTTTTAAAGAGTCTATTTCTAAGACATAAGATATAGTGATATCTTTAAATCTATCACTTAAGATATCATATACTCCTTTGCCTACAACTCCTAAACCTAATATAGCTACATTCATTGTAGTACCTCCACAGTTGTTTTATCACTAATCATTACATCAATACTTTCAAATGAGTCCAGTAAAACATTTTTAGTGGTGGCCATTTTCGCAGGACTTACTAAAAGCACAGTGGGTCCAGACCCACTGATTAATACAATTATATCTTGATGTTTATTTAATACTTCCAAATCATCATATCTTGGGATGTAAGGGAATCTATATGGTTGATGAAGTTTATCTTTGAAAATTCTTTTTAAGAGACTAAAATCGCCATTTTTCATTGCTGAAGCTAGTGATAAACTTCTTGATATATTATATACTGCGTCTTCCATCTTAATTTCTTTTGGTAATACACTTCTTAATGTTTTTGTATTACCTAGTTCATTTGGAATTAGTACTTTTAATTTTAAATCTTTAGACACTTCTAATAATGAGAAATAGTATTCTTCGTCATCTTTAAATACTGATACTAGCCCTCCATATGCACAAGCAAATATATTATCAGGATGTCCTTCAAAGTTAGCTGCGAATTTAACACATTCATAATAGGATTTATTAAGCTTATTAAAATGATTGGATGCAAGTACTCCAGCTAAAATACAAGTAGCACTACTTCCTAGGCCTCTTGAAGATGGGATATCACTATAAGCCATAATGATTTCTACTGGCTGTGTTTTCTTACTATGTTCTTTTGTAAAAGCAAGATATGAAGAAAGAACGAGATTATCATCGTTTAATTTAAAGTTTGTTAGTATAAACTCGCTTGATTCTACAAAATGGAATTCATTGTATATGTTAAGTGCCATTCCTAGTGAATCAAAGCCAACTGCCAAGTTGGCAGTGGTTGCTGGTAGTTTAATTTTCAGCATCTATCTCACCTATCAATCTCTGCAATTCTTTATATGCGGTTTCTATTGATAATTCAAGTTTACTACTTGTTGAATTAATTACACTTATTATTCTAGGATCTACTTTTGTATTGGTCTTTTCTGAAATCAGATTAATTGTCTCTTCTAATGATAATCCCATTGGTAAATCTAATGCTTTACAAATCGCATCACTAAATTTAAAGGGACTTGCAGTAGATACAATTATGGTATACGTATCATCATTAGTATCTTTAAGATATTTTTCATACACGTTTACTGCTACTGCGGTATGAGGATCTATTAAACAACCTTTATCTTCTAAGGTTGTTTTAATTTGTTTTATGGTTTCCAATTCAGTTGTATATCCAGCATAGAAATCTGTCTGAGATAATATCTCTTCTACAAATACTTCTCCAGTGTCAGCTAATTTATTCATTACTTCATTTACTCTTACCGTGTCTGAATTAAACAAGTTATAAAAATATCTTTCAACATTAGAAGATACTAAGATATCCATTGATGGTGAACTTGTTTTTTCCAAGGTTCTATTTGTTTTATAGTATCCTGTAGAAAATAATTCTGTAAGAACATTATTTTCATTAGATGCGATGATTAGTTTATTAATTGGTACACCAAATTTTTTTGCTAAAAATGCAGCATATATGTTCCCAAAGTTTCCGCTTGGAACAGTAATATTAATTTTGTCATTAAACTTAATTTTCTTAGTTCTTACCAATTCAAGATAACTATAAATATAATAAACGATTTGTGGAACCAATCTTCCAATATTGATTGAGTTCGCTGAACTCAAATCAATATTCGTTGTCTTTGTGTTTTGAAATAAATCTTTTACTATCTTCTGGCAATCATCAAAATTTCCATCTACTGAGAAAATAAGATGTTTATCACTTTGATAACTATTCATTTGTAATTCCTGAAATTTACTTACTCCAACCCTAGGGTAAAGAACAATGATATATGTATTATCATTTTGAGAGAACCCAGATAATGCAGCACTACCTGTATCCCCTGATGTTGCTGTAAGTATTAGAGTTGGTTTACTATTACTTGATTTAGATTTAGCAGTCGAAAATAGTAATGGTAATATACTTAAAGCCATATCTTTAAAGGCAAAAGTTGGTCCATTATATAAAGATAGTATTGAATAATCATTAAATGATTTTATATCCACTATGTTTGGGTTAAAGTTATCTTTATTATATGCCTTATTAATAATATAACTAATGTCATCTTGTGGATAATCTTTTAATAGTACTCTAAATAATTTATTGGCAAGATTTTGATAAGGTAACGATAATAACCCGCTATTAAAAAAAGACATATCTATGTCTTTAAAAACGAACAGACCTTTATCGTCTGAGATTCCTTTAATAATAGCTGTTGAACTATTGATTGAAATCTTTGATCTTGTACTTGTTATATTCATATATATCACCATTCGCTTTTATGATATTTTATCATAAATAAAATCGGCTATCAATATTATTAGGAATGTAAGGGTTTTATTTTAAGTGATTTAGTTAATTATTCTATTCCTATAACATATGAAAATTTATACTGCAGGGTATCTATGACCCAAATGGAAACCACAAAAAGGTTAAGTGAAATCCATTTACAATTAGTTACTATGAAAACACTTTCTTAATATATTATGAGGTGCAAGTACTAATTATTGGTAAAATGAACTAAGAGGTGAAAATAATGATAAAAGAATATTCTCAAAACAGAAACAACGTTATCATAAATTTCAGTATAAAATATTGCAAGACAAGTGACGAATTGCTAAGTAGCTTTGGTTTTAAGAAAGTACTAAGCAAGTACATACATATTCTAGAAAAACAAGACTCTCTTTTAATTGAGAATCTTAAGACCTATGTTGAAGGTAATCTTTCAGACTATCTTACAAACTTATTTAAACTATTGATAATTATGGATGTATCTAAAATAGAAAAAGAATTCAAAGAATACAACAGCATCCTTGAAAGTAATAGCTTATTATTTGAATTCATTGAAGGTCTATATAACTACTGGAGAAGATTAGAACGATATTCACTCATTCAGTCTTCTAATACTAATAGCGGAATACAAAGTATTAACTTAGTAGAAGCAAACAATAACTTTTCAAACCTAATTTTAAAAGTTTACCGAAAAATTGAAGAAAATATAATCAATAAAAAACATAATGTATATAGACAGCTATCAGCAGGAATTAATGCAGGTATTGTATTAGCCGAGAATACACAAAACTTACCTAATGAATATAAGGTAATTAATAATGTTCAGTTTATAAAATCAATTGTATTAACACCACCTCTTATTCTCTTTCCAAAGAGAAATACAAGATCTGGTTATTTCGAAGAAGTATTTCAAAACCCAATTGAAAATCTAAAACTAAATAAATCTCACTTCTTTTGCTTTCCAGCAAAAGTAGGAGATTCTCTTGCTTTCATATATTTTCATCGTGATTTTATGAATCTTGGAATATCTCTTGCAAACTTATTTGAACTCGCTACAGAAGAAGAATTTTTAAATACTAAACCTAATCTGGTTTTAGTCTTCGGTGCAAGACTTACAGGTAATCCAAAGAAAACAGTCTTTTATTCAGATAAAAAGAATGATATCTATACCGGTTTAATAAGCAATACTGAAGAAGTAGATTACTTTGGCTATATGAAGAAGATTATATTAACACTACATAACATTAGAATGATTGATAACAATCATTTACCAATTCATGGAGCAATGGTTCATGTTGTATTAAAAAGTGGTAAAACAGCCAATATCGTTATAGTAGGAGATAGTGGTGCAGGTAAGTCTGAAAGCTTAGAAGCTTTCAGATCCGTTAGTAAAAAATACTTAAAGGAAATGAAAATCATTTTTGATGATATGGGAACCTTTAAAATCACAAATAATCAAGTCTATGGATATGGTACAGAAATTGGTGCTTTTGTAAGACTAGATGATTTAGAAAGTGGTTATGCATTTAAGAAAATGGATAGAGCAATATTCATGAATCCTGGGAAGGTTAATTCAAGAGTTTTAATTCCAGTATCAACATATAATGAAATCATGAATGGGTATAAAGTTGATATTTTACTTTATGCTAATAACTATGAAAAATCAAAAAAAGCTATTACAATCTTTGAAGATAAAGAAAAAGCAAAAGATGTATTTGTAAAAGCCTTAAGAAAGGCAAAAGGAACTACTTCTGAGACAGGTATTGTAGAATCATTCTTTGCTAATCCTTTTGGTCCACATCAAAGAAAAGAACAAACAAACAAAATTATTGATTCAGTATTCTCTAATCTATTTGATAACAATATTTTAGTAGGTGAGATTTATACAATGTTAGCAATTGATGGTTATGAACAAAAAGGTCCAAAGAAAGTGGCTACTAAGTTGTTTGATTGGATTAATGAAACAGAACTATAATAGACATCATAAAAGGCAAAACTAAAAGTTTTGCCTTTTAAATATATTTTGGTTCTGTGACAAGGATTCGGGTAGAACCCATTTTTTTTACACTTACTCCAAAAGAAAAACCGTAATGTTTAGAAATCATAAAGATTTCATTTTTTTACAGCCTCCTCCTCATTTTTCTAGCGCATCTATAACTTCTTTAAAAGACGTTTTTACAATCAATTCCCATATGATTCTTTCAGTTTTTTTTCTAAATAAATTAGTTGACAAATTTTCTTGCTCAATAAACTTATTTATTAAAGCATTTCTTACTTCATTGAGTTTGATTCCTCTTTCAGGCCCACGAATATCATCATGCTGTAGACGATTAATAAGCTTTTCAATTTCATTTATTTCAACAATTTTCGAATTACCTTTAAATACATACTCTACAATTAGTTCAAGTTGATATCCAACTAGTGCCCAAGAAGATTTATTTCGTCTTGTTATGTTTCTTAAGTATAATGCTTGGAAATCTTTAGCAATCTGATACATTCTATCATTTTCTTCAATACTTTCAATCTTCCTTATAAAATCAAGCATATCTTCATATAGTATGAGGGAATCAAAAACAATATTATGATTCTTGCACTCTTCCTTAGCAACTTCATCATATTTTTTTCTTATAATATCGACATCACTAATGAATTTCTCTTTATTAGAGAGAAACAATGTTATTACATCATATAATTGTTTATATTGTTCATCCTCTCTGCTATAAGATATCCCTATTGTGTTCGGACCTATTGTTGTCATTTTATCAGCAATGAGATGATTAAAACAAAGAATATTAAATGTTCTTTTCGTTTCTAATGCGAACAATCTGTGACCTGTAATTTTTTCTATTAGATATTGCTTTTTTGAATATATAAATTCAACTTTTACTTCTTGCTTTCCTCTAGTGGAATATAAATCTTGACTAGAACAAATAGTTGGAACTCTCACAAAATATGTATCAAGATTGTCTAATCCCAATTTGGGTTTTTTAGGAATATACTTTTTAAAAATAAAATAATCTTCTCCCCCATGTAAATTGCTTTCAATTTGTTTTATTGCAGAAGATACTTCTTCTCTTGATGATAAGCATATCATATCAATGTCAATGCTAGTTCTTTGATATTCAATAGGTATATGAAATTGAGTAGCAGCTCCGCCCTTAAGAATAATGTTATCTCCTAGTATCTTTTGTAACTGCAAAAAGATTTCTAAGTCCCAAATAAATAACTCAAATTTTTGTTTCGACTTAAAATTACCTAGTTCCATTCTCTTCTCAATTACTTCTTTACTAAAATATTTCTTCTCTAAAAGAAGCATTTCTTCATTAGTATAATCCATCATTTTCCTCCATTATCATATGTTTCATAAAGGATTTTGTTTTTTCAGTATATTTATCTAACCCTATAATCCATTCCATTTCCATTTGAATTCCTCTGTCTTTCGCAGCTTTCTTAAATCTAAAATTTGTAATATGCTTATTTCGTACTAAATTTTCGTATATTCTAACTAATTCTTGGACTGATAAAGGATATTCTAATCTTGTAACAGCATAATACAGATCAACAAAGCTCTTTTCTTTATCTGCAATATTATCAGTCGATAATGAGAAATTTTTCCCTCTAAGAAGGATTATATCAATATTTCTATTTAGATAATTATTTTTAATAATTCTATTATTTTTCTCTTCAATAACAAGTAATCCTTTTTGTGAGAAAACATTGAGGAATTGTTGAATACCATCTTTTTCAGTAACTACTATCGTGGGAAAATCTTCTGGCATATGAAGAAGTTCACCAGAAAGTCCATCGATTCCTGAAATATAGAAATGAAATCCATAATTTTGTGCTTCTTCGTATATATCCCTCGATTTAAAATTCAAATAATCATATCCCATCGATATATTCTTACTTGATTCATTAATTGTATAATACCCATATTCTTCTCTATATAAAAGTCCCATTTGCACAAGTTTATATAGTGTCCAAGATACTGTTTTACGTTTCATTTCTGGAAATAAATCATATATTTCCCTTGTTCTAGTATCACCGTTTTCACAAATATAGTTTTTTAGTTTTTCAAAAAATATATCAATTTTTTTCTTTTTTTTCTCTTCCATCTTAATCTTCCTTTCAATAAATATCAACAAAATATTTATAGCAAAATTTAGTTTTATCCATCACCTTTGGTTATATTGTAACAAAATCTTTTTAACAAATCAAGATTTTGTTAAAAAGATTTTGCCACTCATGTAAAAAAATACCCTTATATTTTCGACAGTCTCCTGTACAAATATTAAGGGTATTGTTTATTGAAATAACTCTCTATTCAAATCATTCAGTAGCATCAATCAATTCTTCTCATAGGTAAACTGTATCTAATTATGGATTAGATGAGAATCCTTCTTCAAAAGTTATTATTGTATCAAATGTTGTCTTCCAACTTTAAAATGTTTCTTTGATTGCGTGTGATAGTATTTCACTTTGAATATTAAGAATCAATCATTATTTAAAATATTTTCGGTATTTTATTTCACTTACCGTATATATTTTAAATAAAGACTGACTTTCAATTTAAGATTTTCTCTTAAGAAGGTCCAATATACTGGGATTAAAAAGCAGGTGATAATGTAGTTCAATTGGTATATTGTATTTCAAACTATTGTTTAACAATTCAAGATCAAATGAATGATGATCTATTAACTGTATCCACTGTTTCATCGATTCATGTTCAGGATGATCAGGATTGTTACAAATCGTTAGAAAATTTTCGTACCCGAGAATCCCACCAACATCTTCTGGAATATTGTCTCCTTCAAAGGAGATACATTTTGGAATGATTTTATGTGGAGAATGATGTGTCATTCTACAGAAGATATGATGAGTCCAATCATCACCAAAGTCATAGTTATAATCCCATTCCATCCAGTTCATGAACGCTTCATCCAGTGTTAAAAGCCTAGAATCCAAGTAGTCATCATTGAGTTCTGCTAGATCTTCAGGTATGGCATAGGCTTCACTGCTGTTATCGTTAAAGAAATCGTGTAGATGTATATTTTTCCAGCCAAATGCTTTTTGTATGACAACATGGAGATCGTTCAAAGTATAATGACTAGGAACTAATAATCTTCGAAGAATCTTGCCTTCTTCCAGTTCAATTGCAACATCGACTTCATGTCCAGTATAGGATACTGGTGAAGGTATCCACTGCTTTAGTAAATCCTTCATCAAAGTGTGAGGGTCATTTTGTTTACGGTCAAGCAAATGATTCACACGATGAAAAATGATTTTTTGGTTTCTTTTGTGTTTGTCTAGATATTCCAGATAAGCATACATAGATTGTTTCCTCAAAGTCGTTTTAGCGATAATACTCTTATTGGATGTCTTTCCAAAGGAGAAATCTCCCAATCGTAAAACAAATTCATCTATTGCGGTGGTGGTAAAACCGTCAAAACGTAATGATTCTTGCAAAACATCTATAAAAATGCTGTTTAGATTCTTAACATCACTTTTCTTCAAACCATACAAAAATAAGGTATAACCTGTTTCAACATGGCAAAAAACGAGCATCTTTTTCCGATTAATAGTATCAATAGTCACATGCCATGTGTCTATTGTTGGTGTCTCAACAGATTTGAGCCCTTTGACTTGAAACATATCTTGCACTTTTTTCGTTAAACATAAAGTCATACAATCAATCCTTTCCTTCTTTACTCATCCTCTTCGAATGCTTCAATTATCTCATAAGGAACATATGTATAAAATGTATCGACAAACATCTCTAATGCTTCATCAAATAAATTATTTGATGAAAAGATTGTGTTGTAAATTCGGATGATGTCCTCATGTTGGTCTAAATCAACAGCAATCTTACTGGCACTGTTTAGAATTTGATCAGTATACTCAATCAAATCCTGAGGACATTCTGAATAGAGATCTAATTCCTCGAAGAAATAATCTAAACATTCAAGCGATAGTTTCAATAAATCGCTATTATCTGTACAAGTATGAGAATATTCCAAATAATGATGGTATGCTTTAGTATAACTTCCCATATGGTTTTCTACTTCTCTTTGTACTTTACGTAATGTCTTTTCCCATTTAGGATTTTTATTATTGTGTATATTATTTAGTAATACTTCGTTTTCTAGATTGAATTCTAACAACTTCTCAATGATTGAAATGAGTTCATCTTTGGTCATCTTCTGATATTTCTTTTTATCCATTATAGATATTCCTTTCAGTTTATAGCATATTTATATCATTTATAAATCAGTTTAACACTAGTTCAACCTTATTAAGAAGCGCTAAAATAGATTCATTATCTGCTAATTTTGAGCTTACTTTATAATTTATGGATTCAAGAATCTAATACGGTTTGAATAGTTTAGTTAAATCTTTATGTTCTCTCTAGTACCTGCTGCATTTGTATACTTTAAAAAATATGAATCAAGTGTAAAAGTAAATCTTGATTTTGGATCAATAGTATATCCGTCCTGAGCAACAAAAGCATTAATGAGTTTTCTGTGTAGTTCTCTCATCTCTAACATTTCTTCTTTAGAACAATTAGAATTAAAATTCATATCAATATCAACTGATAGTCTCGGAAAATCAAATAAGCATAAGTTAATTGCTGTCCCACCCTTTAGAATATATTTTTCTTTAAGTTCTTCATTCTCATTAAATAATTTTAGTAATTCAGATAATCTAAATACTTTTTCTAAAGTATCCCTATTAAATTTATTTGATTGTGCAACTATGGTTAAGTCTCTTAAGTTATAACTTATCATCCTCATCCTCCACTATTAGTTTGTCTAAATTGTAACAATATAGATTCCATTCTTTATAGTACTTGTTTAACCGATGCTTTTCATTTGTAAAATACTTCACGCCCTTAATACCAAGGGTTTTCATTCGATTTAGAATTGAATCATCAACCATAAACCCATCATTAAAATGCGACAGTACCAGTCCAACTTTATTAAAGAGAATCTTTTTATTCACAAATAGTAAGTACTCCATAATCTGTAATCCATTTATTACTGGAAGTGCAGATAAATTATATATTACTTCTTCCATATCGTCATATGATTTTATATCATCTATGCAATCTACTATTGTTTTTGGTAGTGTACTAACACGTACACCATTTATTGTATCTACATACTTATCATTAGAAACATTTTTATACCGATAATCGTTATATTCAAACGTAAAATCATAAAATCTTTGTATACTTGCAGTTACAACATCATTATAGACTTGATTATTATATCCATAATAATCAAAGGCACTATGATGAGATACATAAGAACTTTTGGTGATTTTTGATGCTATTTCATACTTGCTAGGTATAACACCAGTAGTTTCGAAACTCATAGTTACATATAAGTTTTTCTTAACTCTTTTTATATATCCTTTTTTTAAATAATTTTGCAATGTTTCACGCGCCAAGTTTTTACTATTGGTTATTCCAATTACAAAGGAAAAATCAAATACTCTTTTCTCAGAAAATATCGCCATGTATTTCATAGATATCACTCCTTAACTATATTTTACCTTTTTTCGAACAATATAACAAGTTTTTATGTATTATCATTCAACTTTAGGAAATATTTTACTGTGTTACTCGGTAAAAGGTGTGAATACATTAAAATCATTAAGAAGTATTTTTAGTAAAGTGCAACTTTTCATATATTTAGTTGTACTTTACTATATTGATAATAAATAGTTTTTTCCACGCTTTTTCTCTGTGTAATAGAAATTCAGTTGCATTTGTAAATATAGTTGTTATTGTTTAAAAAATATTGTTTTGAAATTACTCTAGTAAAACCTGATCCCAGTTGTTCAGCATACCCTAAATCCTTAAAAACTCTCATTGAATACTTGTTCAAACATTGAATTACAAAATCCAAAATTATATTGATAAAGAGCCAAAAAAGACTTTGTCTTCAAGACTTAATCTTTCCTTTTACTTATAAAATTACTATACATTAGAAATGCGTTAATACCAATTAACGAGCCAAGAAAATCTATTAATAGATCATATATTTGAAATGCTCTACCCGGAACAAATATTTGATGTATTTCATCTGAAATAGCATATAAGACAATGATTAATAGTGCAAATACAAAATTAGCATTTCGTTTTTGCTTATTATAATTTAATGCGTTCAATAATAAAACTCCCAGTATTAAATATAATACAAAGTGAGCTAGTGTTCTAATAATTGAATGTAGAGTTTCTATATTTAATTTAGGAAGCACGATATTCAATACTTGATAAATCCTATCGGTTATTCCTCCGCTTAATGATCCTGAGTCATTAGCTGACTGCGCAGATAGTAAAAATATGATTACCATCCAAATAATTACTAAAATCCAAGATAGATTCTTTTTATAATTCATCACACATCACCACATTTCAATTGTTCTTTATCATAGTTTATTTTATTATTGTCTGTTTTCTTTGTAACACTAAACTCAATCTTGTCTCTTATATACCAATTTACCATCTATATACGTTTCTAGCACTACTGTATCTCTTATTTCTTCTGGAGTACATTTATGTATATCTCTATCCACTACAATGTAATCATTGTAGTTTTTGTTTTCATCATATGATAGATAATAGTTATTTGTTGTATAACATTCTAACGCTTCATCTAAAGTAAACTTCTCATCTTCAATGAATACACCTAGTTCTGGATTCTTAATAGATTTTCTTGTTAACGCTGTGTAGATATTATGAAAAGGATTAACAGTCTCTACAGGAGAATCAGTACTAAATCCTACTTTTATTCCTTCTTTATACATTGTATGGAATAAGTATGATTCTTTCGCTCTTTCTTTTCCTATTCTATCTTCTACTATAGCTATATCACTATTTAAGAATATTGGTTGTACTATAGCACTTATATTAAGCTCTTTCATTCTTTGTATTTGTGCAATAGTCGCAAGTTGAGCATGAATGATTGAATGTCTATGATTAAATCTCTTTGTTCTATTAATGCTTTTCTCAATACTATTAATCACGATATCTATCATGCCATCTCCAATGGCATGAATAGCAACATCCATATTATTCGAATCAGCAATATAAATCATTTCTTCTAGTTCTTGTCTTTTAACTACTTCAATCCCTTTATTTCCTTTGTCATCATTATAGTCTTTGTTTAGATATGCTGTTCTTCCACCGAGGCTTCCATCTGCGAGTAATTTAAGTGGTCCCATTCTGAATCCTTTGAACTTTTTCTTATGATATCCTTTGTTAATGAAATCAAGTAGTAGTTCTTTTGATGAAAGATTGGCTTGTTCATATAATCTAACTTGTATTAGATTATCATTATATAATTCTTCTAGACATTCAATTATTAGTTCATATGGAACATTTAATGTACTAAAATCATCACTCGCTGTACTTGTTATACCCATACTAACGAGATATTTATTTGATTCTATGAACATTTGCTTAATCTCTTCTTTTGAATTTTTAGGTATTATCTTAGTAATCAACTTTAGAGCATCTTCTGTAAAAATTCCTGTCTTTACATCAAAATATCCTCCTTCAATCTGAGGAGAAGATTTTTCAATACCTGCCATTTCCATTGCCTCATCATTACATACTAATACATGACCACAGACTCTATAAAATATAACTGACACTAAAGATGAAATTTTATTTAAATCATTTTTCGTTGGATTAGATTTTTCTGAGAAGTTTTCTTCATGCCATCCTCTTCCAATAATAATCTTCTTAACTGATTTAATACTATGAAGATCTGACAGGGAATTATACTTGGTTAAATTAATTATATTCATATTAAATCCAATCCCTAGAAAATGCATATGCGAATCGAAGAATGATACTCTTTTAAACATTTAATCACCTCATATAATATAGTATATCAAAAATGTTCCGCAAATATGCATCAATTGTAAATTCAATTTATAATATTAAGTAAATAAACATATTTATATTTTTGCGGCAATCAATCGCATCATATTACATTATGAAGCACTTTCAATTATATCTAAAAGATTAATAACCTTTTTCCATTGTATTTCTCCGCACAAAACTGATAATAGTACTTAGAAAATGAATTCAAATGAAATAATCGGTTATGGTCACAAGTGGAGGGGCATATAGTCCTGAATCAAATCCGTATACGGAAGCGGGGTTGTTTGGTGGAGAGTATAGTCCACGAAGTTAATCCGTATGTGTGTAATCATGTTTAAGAGCTCTATTACGCCAAAAATCAACAAAATATAGGCCACTACTATTACAGCCAGTTATGGTCCTCGAAGTTTATTCGTGTCCAGAAGTGGATTTAATAGTCGTGAATTGGGGCAATCATAGGAATACCCAATAAATAATTAGGCCCTGCTGTTTTTTATACTTTTTTTATACGCTAATCGCAAAAAGAAATTCTCTCATCTACTTTAAACTTCAAATTGAATTATTAAAATGAAAAAAAATAATTTACCCATAGAAAATACAATACCAGTAATCAAGACAACGAGTACTTATTTTACTACCTTTCGCATTCTTTCAATACATTCTAATTCTTGTTATCTTTACACTGAAAATAGTGCTAATAACACAGCTATTGTATTACATCCCCTTTGGAAGAAATGTAAATGCGAGTCAAAAAAAGATGCAAAATTTAAATGCATCTATTTTTTTAAGTTTGCTTTTGTGAAATTCCAAGCATCTCTACACATATCTTCTAAAGTTTTAGTAGCATTCCAACCCAGATCTCTATTAGCTTTTGATACATCAGCATAAACTGTTGCTAAATCTCCTGTTCTTCGATTTACAATTTTGTATGGGATACTCACATTATTCACACTTTCAAAAGTGTGTACTAGTTCAAGAACACTAACCCCATATCCTGTTCCAAGGTTATAAATACTAACTCCTAGTTTTCTTTTTTTCATTGCAGATACGTGCCCTTTTGCAAGATCAACAACATGAATGTAATCCCTAACTCCAGTTCCGTCAATAGTATCATAATCATCTCCGAATATTTTCAATTCCTTTACTTCACCTTTCGCAACTTTTACAATGAGAGGCATTAAATTATTTGGAAGTCCATTAGGGTTTTCACCTATCATCCCGCTTCCATGTGCTCCAATTGGGTTAAAATATCTCAAAAGTGTTACACTGAAATTAGGATTTGCATTTGTTATGTCAATCAATATGCGCTCAGCTATTGCTTTAGTTTCACCATAAGGATTACTCGTTCTCATTAACTCCATTTTTTCATCAAGAGGGGATTTTTGCTCACCATAAACAGTTGCAGAAGAACTAAATATAAAGGTGTTTACATCATATTTTATACACAATTTTGCTAAGTTGATTGTGCTCATAATATTGTTGAAATAATACTCTATAGGTTTCTTCACAGATTCTCCTACAGCTTTTAGTCCTGCAAAATGCATTACACCATAAAAATTATGTTTTATGAACAATTTTTCCACTTCTAATTCACTACAAGCATCTATATTATATAATAGAAATGATTTTCCAATTATATTCTCAATTTTTAACAATGTCTCCCGTTTGCTATTTCTAAAGTCATCAATCACTACAAATTCAAAACCACTCCTATCTAGTTCAATAATAGTATGTGAACCAATAAATCCAATTCCACCAGTAATCAAAACTTTCTTCTCTTTATTACCCATTTGTATATTCCATCATTCCAATACAATCAAAGAATGGATTCTTAGAAATTATATCTTTTGATTCAATAAATTCATTGTGAGCTAAAGTTAATGTAATGAAATCTGCTTCTTGCAAAGTATCTATTAACGATAAATTAACAATTCCATCAACAGTCCCTTCGTTACAATTCGGCTCACATCCTATTACATTATAACCCTTGTTCACTAAATCGTGAGCCAATACAAGTGAAGGACTTTCTCTTAAATCATCAATATTCGGTTTATAAGCCAACCCTAAAATTCCTATAGTTTTGCTTTTGTCATAACTTATAGCTTTCTCTACTTTCGCAGATACCCAAAATGGTTTAGAATCATTTGACAATCTAGAATTGTTTATTATTATTGCCTCTTTTGGATATCGTTCAACAATAAACCATGGATCGACAGCTAAACAATGTCCTCCCACCCCAACACCAGGATTCAATATATCTACTCTAGGGTGCTTATTTGCTAATTTTATTAATTCAAAAACATTAATATCCAACTCATCACAGATTATTGATAATTCGTTTGCAAAAGCGATATTCACATCCCTAGATGTGTTTTCTACTAGTTTTGCCATTTCCGCTGTAATATCATCCGTAATAAAAATATCTCCCTGTTTAACAAATGACTCATAAAGTTCTTTAGCAAGTAGAGCACTTTCCACTCTTTCACTTCCAATAATGCGATCATTATGCTCTAATTCATATAGAATTTTTCCTGGCAAAACTCTTTCAGGGCAGTGTACACTATGAAACTTTTCTCTACTTAAACCACTCTTTTCTTCTAAAATATCGGTCATTCTTTTTGTTGAACCTGGTGGTACTGTAGATTCTAAAATGACTAAATCTCCTTCCTTAAGTACTCCTGCAATAGTTTCTGCTGCACTATCCACAAAGCTTAAATCAGCGACTTTTTTATTCTCATTTTTTTTGAAAGGAGTCGGTACAGCAATAATGTATATTTCTGATTTAACTATAACGTTTTCGACTATAAATGTATCAGTTTTTATTACTTCATTATATGCAGCTTGTAAATTTTTTTCTGTAATGTGTATTTTTCCCTTTTTTAATATTGAAATAGCTTTCTCATTTATATCATATCCAAATACTTTATGTCCGCTTTTAGCCAAAACAATTGACGTGGGAAGTCCTATATATCCTAAACCTAATACAGTTATATTACTCATTTTTTTTCCTCCTTAATAAACTTTTGAATTATAGCATCTACAATTTTTATAGAAGCAAACCCATCTCCATATGGGTTAATCGCTAAACTCATCTTCTTATATTCCTTATCATCAATCAATAATTCCTCTATTAATCTAAATATGGTATTTTCATTTGTTCCAGCTAACTTTAGAGTTCCAGCTTTAATTCCTTCAGGTCTTTCGGTTGTATCTCTCATCACTAATACCGGTTTTCCCAGATAGGGAGCTTCTTCTTGGATCCCACCTGAATCAGTTAAAATTAGATATGATTTTTTCATGAAGTGATGAAACTCAAAAACATCTAGAGGCTCAATTAGTTTCACATTTTTATTATTATCAAATACCTTATTTGCAATCTTTCTAACTAGTAGGTTTGGATGTATCGGGTATATGACCTTTACATTCTCATATTTCATAGAAATCCTATTAATGGCATTAAACATATGTTCCATCGGTTGCCCTATGTTTTCTCTTCGATGGGCAGTTAAGAGAATCAACTTACTTTCTCCAATCCAATCAAAGACTGGATGACTAAATTCAATATTAGTAGTTATTTTGAGAGCATCTATTGCGGTGTTTCCTGTTACAAATATGCTTTCTATTGGTTTTCCTTCTCTTAGTAAGTTTTTTTTACTCAATTCTGTAGGAGCAAAGTGAAAATCAGCAATGATTCCTGTAATTTGTCTATTGATTTCTTCTGGGAAAGGAGAGTATTTATTCCATGTTCGTAATCCAGCTTCAACATGACCTACATAAACTCTATTGTAAAATGCAGCTAAACTACCAGCTAATGTAGAATTTGTATCTCCATGAACTAAAACAATGTCTGGAAGCACCTCTTTAATTACTTCATCTATACCATTTAGTGCTTTTGTAATAACTCCAGACAATGTTTGCCCATGCTCCATTATATCCAAATCATAATCTGGAATAATGCTATATGTAGAAAGAACCTGATCTAACATCTCCCTATGTTGTGCTGTCACACATACTGTGCATTTCACTTCTTTTCTTTTTTGTAATTCTTTAATCACTGGAGCCATTTTAATTGCTTCAGGTCTAGTCCCAAAAACAACCATCACTTTAACGTATTTCATCATTATCCTACCTTTCACTTTTTACAATACTTGACATTTTAAAGAAGTTTTGCTTATTTAGAAACAATACTAACACCATAGAATAGTGTGAGTAACTGTGCAATCAAAATTCAAAACTTATTGATTAATAACTATAAAAATCTTGTGCTATACTTATCACTTCAAGTTATTTTACAAGAGATAGCATTACTTAATCTTCCTCTATAGATGTACCAATAATACTTTTAAAATGTTTTTTTGTACTTTGATCTGAATCTTTCAATTTCGATTAAACAATAACTTCCAACCGAAATTCTAAATACCAATCCTTTTTATATGCTGATAAAGCTTTTCTGCAATAAAGATTTCAGTTCTCGACATTGAATCGAACGTCGCCCCACCAATATGTGGTGTTACTATAACGTTTTTACCTTTGATTATTCGCAATATATTCATAACCTCACTATTCAAAATATCTGTCTCATTTGAAATAACATCTAGTGCGACACCTTTAAAGTCTGAGCTAATTATAAATGATATCAAATCAGGTTCATTTATGAGTTCTCCTCTTGAAGCATTAATAAAATATTTACCTCTTAATAGATCAAAATAATCTCTATCAAAAAACGCATTATATCCAGGAGAATAATTTGCACATAAAATTACTACATCACTTTGCCTAATCAAATCCTCGATTGTGTGTGTGAAAACTACATCATCATCAATCTCTTCTTTTATATCATATGCAATTACATTTGCGCCAAAAGAATCATAGTATTTTTTTAATAATTTCCCAATCCTCCCATAACCAATAATACCAACTGTTGAATTAAATATTTCCCGCCCCTTAAAAGCATCTCTATTCCAATCGCTATTGTCAACATCCAAAAAGGCATACTTATAGTTTCTTAATAAAGCGAGATGCAACCCAATAACATGTTCAGAAGTAGCTCTTATATCCTCAAGAAACTTATCTTCTCCTTTTAGTGATATTATTTTAACACCGTTTACTTCATCAATATGATTTAATCCTGTTGTAGGTGAACAGATATATTTCAATTTTGCAGCGTTGTTAATCAATTCTACATCAATTTTATGCTTCAACCTGACAAATAATATATCCTTATCTTTAACAAAATTATTTATATCTTTGTCCTCTGAATACAAAAAAACATTGCCTAAAGTTCCCAATATTCCTAATGCAGTTGTTGAAAAATCTTTAGCTTCTAATATCCCTATCTTTTTGACATAATCCATTTGATCATCTCCAAATCAAATTGTGTATCTATATTTATAGACTTAAATCTATCCATAACATAAATGGCAGGTTTTTCCGATATAATCTTCTTTTCATTCCTTATGTAATCTGCATTGGTAATATAAATTGCTCCATTTCTTACGTAAGTTTCTTTTAAGTCTTGTCTTCGATGACCTAAGTTGTGATTAGAATTAAATGGAATAGCAATATCATCTTTTTTCTCATACATTACTAAATCATTTATATACTCCTCCAAATAGCAAGAAATCAGGGAATCACTACTTGAGTTTTCATATATTTCAATTGACATCTCTATATCCTTGATATCTCTTAAAGGAGAAGTTGGTTGAAGTAAAATAATATCATCAACCTCGCCTTCATTTTCCTCAAAGTGATTAAGAAAATGTAGAATAACATCAATACTTTTAGATTTGTCCCCTGCTAAATTTATAGGTCTCAAATATGGTACTTTTGCCCCGTAGAAAGATGAAATTTCAGCAATTTCATTATCGTCTGTCGAAACAAACACTTCATCAATCAGTCCTTTTATTTTTGCTTCTAAAGCAGTTTTTATAGTATAATAAATCAAAGGATATCCAGATAATTTTACAATGTTTTTTTTAGGAATACCTTTTGATCCCCCTCTTGCAGGTATTATTATAATTCTTTTTCTCATTTTTTCACCTCAATAAGTCATTCTTTTGTTTATATTCAAGTCCTCTTTGAGTAAAAAATCTGCTATTTTTTTACCTGAGTCTCCAACACCAAAAATCGTTTCTTTAGGATATTTACCATGTCTAATTTGAATATCGATTAAACTTTGAATTTCACTCCTGGAATACTGACAATATAAAACGTTTTTTCCATGTTCTCTATCCAATTGTCTATTTCCTACAATTACTGCCGGGGTCCCCAAAAACGAACCTTCTCTAAGAAACGAACTACTATTTCCAACTGTACAAATTGCATTATTTAATATCATGTTAAAATCTTCTGGAGAAAAATTAATATAGTAACTAAAGTTTGATTCCATATGGTTCTCCCTAAATACTCTAATTCCTTTTGATACATCGTCACTCCCAGCATCAATATTAGGCCACATTACCAATTTTTGCTCTGGTCTATCAATCAAAGCATAAAGAGTCTCCTTTATTTGATCAAATCCATGACCAAATTCTGTAGTTTCAGGATGTTGCATAACCAATATGTAAGGTTTTGTAAAATCGATTCCTGGACCAACTCCATTATATTCGTTAAGCTTTTCTAAATCTATTTCTAAATTTTGATTAACCAATGTGTCTATAGAGGGACAGCCGCAGTTGAGAATTCTATCCTTTTCCTCCCCCATTTTAATTAATCTTAATCTACTTTTTTCTGTAGATGGAAAATGATAATGGGCTAATTTTGTTATTGCATGCCTTACTGATTCATCAATATTACCTGTTATTTCTCCACCTTGAATGTGAGCAAGAGGAATATTCAAGTAGCTAGCTGCAATTGCTGTAGCCATTGTTTCAAATCTATCTGCAACTGTAATAACAACATCAGGTTTTAATTCATAAAAAGCAGTAGAAAGTTCAATTATTCCAAGTCCAGTTGACTTTGCTTGAGTTAATAAATTTTCACCTTCAATAACATAAAATATTTTTTTCAACGGATTAAATCCATCTCTCTCAATGATAGATAATGCATTCCCAAATCGTTGCAATAAAACCGATGCTCCCAAAATTAACTGAAGTTCTAGATTTGGATCCTCATCTATCGCTTTTAATGCATACTTAACTCGTCCATAATTAGCTCTACTTGCTACAACTACACAAATTCTTTTCTTAATTCTACTCATAAAAATCACTCCAATTAAATATCTCGTCTTTTAGTTTTCTTATTTTAAGTCTTTTTCCAATTATATTTTTTGTTTCACTTGGAATCAATCCTCCTGCAGGTTTTTTATACACTAAATCACCTTCAGATATTATACTTTCCTCAGCCAAATTTTTTGAACAATATATACTTTTTGAAAAAATGCTCTTTAAATCCTCAAGTTCATTCGATAATACTCTTTTGTCAACTGGATTATTTCTCATAGTGTTAATAAATCTAACCCCATTCACTAACAACTTTAATTCATCAATATTCACAGAAGAAGAGACATCAGGACCAAACATGTATTTGCTTAGGGTAATATGTAATTCTACTACTGAAGCCCCAATTGTTGTAGCAGCTAAGCAAGGATATATTGTACCTGAATGATCCGACAACCCAACCAAACAGTCAAACTCATTCCTAATAACATCAATCATGTTTAATCCTATCTTTTCCGCTGTACAAGGATACGCAGTTGTACACTGCAAAACAACAAAATTATTACCATATTTTTTAATAAGCTCTATCTGCTCTCTAATGTCTGATAGTTTACTCATTCCAGATGAAATAATCACTGGTTTTCCTGTTTTAAGAGCTTTTTCAAGTAGTATTGAATTAAAAACTTCACCTGAACCAAATTTCCATGCAGGTATACCAATTCTATCCAACATATTAAGAGCTTTAACTGAAAATACAGAACTTAAAAAATCAATGTTCTTTGAATTGGCATGGTCAAACAATCCTTTCCATTGGTCCTCTGTAAACTCCATTCTTTTCCAATAATCATATCTTGTATTGTCTTCATAACTAAAAGGAACCCTAAACGGTTCATCTTTCGTACTTTCCTCATCAGCAATGTGGGTCTGAAATTTAATAGCGTCCGCTCCAGATTCAGCAGCTGCATCAATAAAAGAATGTGCTTGTCCTAAACTACCATCATGAGTTTGTGATACTTCTGCAATTATGTATGTATAATCTTTATTCATATTAAACAAATTTGATATTTTACTCATTTCATATCCTCGACTTTTCTCATATTTTTAATCAATAATCTTATTGACTTTATCCATACCAATTCTGAATATTATCTATTTTTTTACGCACAACTCTGTTAAGTGAACAACAAATAGCTCTACAATTTCTATCAAAATAATATTGTCTACTAATTTATGAATCAGGATGCATTTCATCAATATATTTATTGTTGCATATTCTTGAAGCAATTCTATTGAAATAGACACAAATCATATTGCACGACTTATACTCAAACCACATATACAAATTTAAGATTCAACTCCTCTGAATTTTTTCCCAATATAATTGAATCCTTGAGTCAAAATAATCCTAAACTCTCTCAATCTTAAAAGATAAAGAATTATACCAAATGACAAAACTGCACTAAATATTGTAATTAAAAAGGAAAACTCAAGTCCTAGATAAAACGTCTTACTTCTTACTATAACAGAAACAACAGCCATTAATACTGTTGCAATAATAATCTTGAATAATGGAATAATAAGAGACTCAAGTTGCATCAATCCCACTTTCTTTTGTACAACCAATATCAAAATTATCATAAACAAAATTATTGATATACTCGAAGCCAATGCTAATCCACCTATTCCATAAAGCTCTACTAATAAAAAACTCAACAATATATTGATGGACATTGTAACTGAATATGCAATCATTGGAGTTTTGGTATCCCTTATTGAATAAAATGTTTTCAACAAAATATTTTTTACTCCAATAGCTGGCATTGCAATCGCATAAAAAAACAAAGCAATAGATGTCAAATAGACTGCATCCTCATTAAAAGCACCACGACCAAATACAATTGTAATTATCTCACTTGAAAAAAGCATCATTCCAATAGCAGCAGGAATTAACAGAATGTTCACTCCTATAATAGATCTCTTAATTAGGGTTTTCAACCCTTCAAAATCATTTGTGTTTACCCTTTCTGTCATTCTAGGATAAAGAACTGCAACACTAGAAAAAATAATAATACCTTGAAATGAAGAATCGATTTTGTGAGCATAAGATAATGCAGAAATACCACCTTCAGTAGTCAATGACGCAATTGATTGCGTCACTATAAAACTAATTTGTGCAACAATATTTCCTAACATTATTGGAAAAGCTAAGAAAATGAAAACTTTTATTTCACTACTTATAAACTTTAATTTTGGTGAATAAGAGAATCCCGTTTTTTTAGCCATAACTAATAAGTATACTACTTTTAGATAAGATGCTAATAATGCTCCAATTGGTAGTAAGATTAAGTTGAATCTAAACCCTAAAAATATCGAGATTATTACAACCACATCATAAAAAACCATTACTATATTCGCATGAAAAAATTTCTTATTTACTTCTAAAAAAGCTTTAAGAATTATACTTATAGAAGTTCCAAACAACGTTAACAATGAAATTCTAGTAAATTTTACTGCCATCTCTAAAGCTTCACCCTCAAACCCCGATGCAACAATACTTAAGATTTCCTTAGTAAATATTAGTGACGGAACAAGAATAATTAGTGAAAATAGAAGTAAGTGATTAATTAAACTGGAAGTAAAAACTAAGCTTTTCTCTTCGTTCTCCAATTTATACTTTCCATATAAAGGTATAAACGTTGCTCCAAATCCAGAAACAATTAACCCAACCAATAGAAATGGTATAGAAAGAGAAACCAAGTAAGCATCTGTAATGGATGATGCCCCAAAAAAATAGGATAGAAAAACATCTCTGAGTAGTCCAATAAATTTTGAAACTACTGCAATAATCATTACCAAAACAATTGTTTTTTTCATTTTTTTGTCACGTCATAGTTCCTGATTTTCTCTAAAACTTCTCTTAATTTTGTTGAAGAAGTACTTTTAGTATAATCAAAATATACAATGTCTACTCCAACTTCTTTAAAATCCTCTTCAAACTTGTTCCACTTTGAAGTTCCTTTCCAATCCGATCCAACAAAAATCACATCAAATTGTAATTCATGCCAAGCAGACATTTTGTCCATATTTGATTGGACCACTACTTCATCTACAAACCGGATACTCTCAATAATCTCTTTTCGCTCTGTAAAAGGGATTACTGCTTTTTTATTTTTATACTTTACAAGTTCGTCTGTTGTAACACCAACAATCAGATGTTCACATAAACCTTTTGATTTTTTCAATATATTAAGATGACCAATATGAAATAAATCATATACCCCTGTTGTGTATCCTATCTTATATTTATTCATATCAGATTTCTCCTTTATATTCGGTATTAAAATCTACTTTAATGATATTGTGTTGAATGCCTCTTTTTTCTATAGATGGCAATTTCATATAGTCGCCATACAATTTAACAAGCTGTACCTCATAATTTGATGGAGCTCTGACTTGAATATCCTCAAACAATACCATAACTCCGTCTCCATAAACATTTTTTCTATGTAATTTATATTTTTTATATCCATAGCCACTCGAATAACTAGTATAAAACTCTGAATTACTGTTTCTAAATAATGTCATTACCTTTTCCGAATAAAGATTTATTGCCTTGTATGGAATTAAAGAAAAAATGAAGGAAAAAACTTTAATAACTCTTCTCCTATAATTTCTGTAACCATTTTTGTACAAAGATATAGCTTGAAAAGCTTTAAAAATAAGATATAAAAAGTCAAGGAAATAGTGATCTTTTTCAAGTGTTTTGTCAAGAGGAAAAATGTCTATTGAGATTCCTTTGTGGCTTTTGAAGTTTTCGTTTTCAAATTCGATTAATTCTGTTCCAATTTTCCTTATTTTTGTGAATCCTAAATGAATCCTTTTATCAGTTAATTTGTTCTGAACAAGTAAATTACTATCCAAATATTCAGGAGCTATTCTACAAAATTTCTCATAATCTTCTCTAAACATTGCAATATCTATATCATCATCCCATGGTATAAACCCCTTATGTCTAATTGCGCCCAACAGAGTTCCACCTATAATGTAGTATTTAACATTGATAATTTCGCAAACACTGACTACTTGTTTAAATATACCTAATTCAACTTTTTGAAGTTCACTTATTGTTTTTGGATTATTAATCAATTTAAAATTCCCCTTTCCTATTTTTCCACTTTGGTGGAACATCATTACTAAAAACAAACAAGGATCTTGGAAATTTGTGAGATTTAGATGGAAAAGCTTTATACCTAAACTTTGACAGTAAATTACTCAATACTTTTCTAAATGTGTAAAAACAATTTCCTACTTTTAGTGGCTCTTTTAAGTTTTTATTCGTTTCCTCGTTTTCAAGTATTCTTTTTATTGTATCTGACATAAATTTTGCAACAGATCCGGTATTCATCCCTAAATATTTAATGGCTATCTGTTGTTTCCCAAGATTTTTCTTCAGTTCTTCAACAAAAAATATATTAATTTCTGACAAAGAATTAATTTGTGTATACTCATTTACACCAAAAGTCTGCAAGACATTCGGGTATTCAATTGACAAATAATTTACGCTTGGGACTCCACACATTTCTGATTCAAAAAGAGTTGTACTACTTCTCGATACATTTAAGTCGACAACCTTGAACCACTCATAAACACTCAATTCATCTATAGTAGCAATATTTTTATTCAGTGTACCCTTTATTGAAGTACCCGGATGAGCTCTATAAATTAATTCGAATTTTTCGAAAAATTTATTATCAAGGTTATTTAAATCTTCAATAGTTTTTTCAAAGGATTCTGCATTCTTTTCGTTTCTCAAAATTAGTTCATTCTCTGAGAATCCTCTATTTGAGAGTGTTTTGATTCTGTCATCACTAAATACCCTGTTCCCAGTTTCACACAATAATATCCATTTTTTACTTGAATTTAAATTATACTTCGTTGCCAACATGTTCTTAGTTTTTTGACTATATTTATGAAATAAAAGATCAGTTCTGATATTACCAGTAATGTATATGTTTTCCTCATTTACTCCGTGTTTAATAAGCTTCTCTCTAAATAAATCAGTCCAAGCAAAATGAATTATATTATTCTTAGTAATCTCATCAATCGGAAACAACCTATGTTCATTATACAAAGCCCCAATTTGCTCATGATGAAAGTTAATAATAAGTGGTCTGTTTTTTTTTCTAAGAATTGAATGAAACTGTTTAATTGAGAGCTTTTTATATGCATATGGTATAAGTATTATGTCCACATCGTACTTAATATTATACAGAATTGCATCATATAATTCGAAATGCATGGAAAAAATTTCTACTGTATGCCTTTTGTCTCTTTCTAATTCACCTTTTAACAAGAGGCAAGATTCATACTCTCTACTAACATGTTCATAAAATATCAATATGTGTCTCATAGCTTTCCTCATTTCTATTGTTCTCAATTCTTCTCGTTCCAAGTAAAAAGTATATTATATAAGCTAGTGGTATTGACCAAAGTATCCTATTGAAGTAAAACGCAATCAAAGTAAATAGGATAAAATAGGAATAGAAAACCTGTCTTTTTCTTAATGCATCAATCATTTCAAAAGAGAAAGGGATTAAGAATAGTAATAATCCAATCAAGCCCAACTCGTTAAATATTCTCAAATAACTTGCATCTGGCATTTTGTGAATTGTATGTTGATTATTTGGAGAGTATTTTCCATAACCATCTCCAAAAATAATGTTAAAGATATTATCATCATTAAAAAGTATGTTTTGTTCTTCTCTCTCAGCTGTAACTTCTGCAAGTGTAAAATTCTCTAGTTCATCAAATATAAATGGTTTGATATCATAACCAGTTTGTGTCGACAGATTTGTATTAAAAATAAAATAAAGTACAAAAATAGCGCTCAACAAAAAGATTATTTTACTAAAACTTTTATATGTAGGATGAAGGAAAAATATTGCAGTAGAAATTCCGACTCCCAAATACGCTGCTCTTTGATAAGTCAAAAGTGCTAAGATAAACATCGCTACCAAGAATGGTAATTTGGTTTTTTTTAATCGAATAAAATCAAATAAAACCATAGCATATAATAATTGAACAAAGTATCCCATTACAATCGGGCTATAATATGAGGAAAAATTCCGGTATGTTTTAGTCGTTAAGATATCGGTTATCCCTAAAGGTAGTTCAATTGAGGTATATGCAAACATCCCAACTAACATAACGATAATTATTGATATAAAAATTATCTTTATTACTTGTCGTCCTTGATGAAAACTTAATGATTTTGCTATAAAATATAACGTAATAGGTAAAATCGAATATAATATTTCTTTAAAAACATCACTAATAACCATATCTGAGATTACATAGTAAATCATCAACGAAATCAGTAAGTATAATCCCCAAATTAAATAAAAAGAATATACTAATTTTTTTGATTTCACATTTATCTTTTTTTTAACAAAAAACAATATAACAAATAAAATTAACATAAATAAAATAATTTTATTGAAGTTTGCTTGGCTTGAGTCTTGATCATATAACTTATAGATAAGTGCATAAATGATTATAATATATATAAAGAACAAATCCAAAGCTTTTTGCAAGTGTTTCTTTTTCAATCTAAATCCAATAATGATCACGTATAATTAAATCATCTTAAAAGATGTCTAATTATTTCTCCTTTCTCCTGATATTTAATCATTCAACTATGAATGATATAATATATATACACTG